>Ga0207686_10000100_pt1 | contig 71363 bp, 68 predicted proteins | sample KBSM24metaG_FD_184396 | JGI IMG/M metagenome (GOLD analysis project Ga0207686, IMG submission 184396) | Miscanthus rhizosphere microbial communities from Kellogg Biological Station, Michigan, USA - KBS M2-4 metaG (SPAdes) (version 2) | ecosystem: Host-associated > Plants > Roots > Rhizosphere >... | reverse complement strand
AAATCTTAAACATCGACGGCGTCACCGGAGGCTTTAACTTCCAAAACGCCTGGACCACCGGCTATATCGCTGGAATGTCCGTCTAGGTTCATACGCCTTCAGCCGGAGCGGAGGCGTACTCATACGGATCAAGGTGAGCAGAGTAGTGAGAGCAACTTCGTTCATAACGATCCGCAACGGGCGGAGGAACACCTGGAGAAAAACGAGTCTCGACGAAATACGGTTGATATCCGCCAGATTGACCGACATTAGGAACAGAAAAGGATTGAGGATGTTGATAGTACTCCTGCAGCAAGGTCATATTTTCCTGATAATAATAGTACAACTGAGAAAGAGCGTCATCGCCAAGATGTTTAGATACGGCAATGGTGTTATAAAGTGCTCGGATATCTTGATTATCGTGCCAATGAAATCCGGCGCTGGCAGCAGCCCAGCATCCTGCTATTACAATGGCAATTTGACCCCAAGGAATTAAACGCGGTTGATGAGTATAGGCGGCAAGTGTCAATAGACCGCCTCCGACTAAAATTTCTGCACAAGCCCAAAAATAACGGCGGATAATATTATAACGGATCTTATCAACTTCGAGTTTCAATTCGACAATGCGCTCAAGCGTGAATTTTATTGGAGTGACTCCCTCATGAATGCGTTGCCTTAGATCTGTCTTAACCTGCATTGTATAGTCAAATGTCGCTTTGCAGCGTTGATATCTGCGCCAAGTATAGGCCGATGCAAAGGCTGCAATCCCAGTAATCAGTGGTCCGACCCATTTATATTTATTGAGGCTGTCCTCTTCTTCTTTTTTTTTCTTCTCTTCCTGCTGCTCTTTTGTGAGGGGTTTTGTGGGAGTAGGTGCTGCATGATGATGGTGATGTACATGGGTGCTCAAATCGATATTCGTGCTGTTATCGAAATATAGATCTGTATGCTTCAAAATATTTGGGGTAAAGAGCGAAGCTTTCCATCCTTTTTTCGTCGATTGTTTGACAGCTTCAGGGTTGATCTTCTGATGGAGGCCGAGTTCATAAGCGGCTTCTTCATTGACAGCGGTAATATAGCTGGTCCAAAAGGTCTTGCTGTAGACATTGATGGGAGCAGAGGTGAGTGAAAGGACTGATGCCATACGATCTCCTATAAAAGTGTAAAGAGTTTACCTCTTTATTCTTAAATTATTCCACTTGAAAAGCCTTGAGAGTCGTTAAGTAAAATATTTAATCAGGGTTGATTTGTAAAAGGTTTTGCATTAAACTAGACCGAAAAAAAGAGTCAACTATGCAATTGCCAAAAGTCCGTTCCATGACAGCTGCTGGGCCGGCTGCTGAGCTTAGTCAAGCAATGTCTGAAGTTCAAGAGACGTCGCTCCGAAACACGCAACTCGACTGCAAAATGAATGAAGCGCGGGCTCAATTAGAGCATCTCCATTTTATGACCAATAGGGTTGCCTACCTCCACTTCCTTCAGAACCTATCCCAATAAATTTCATCATGATTTTTTCGCACTTTTCAGCTTTAAATCGATTAATTTAGCCAGGGTCATATTTTTAATATGGCCCTGGCTAAATTAATCGATTTAAAGCGAAAATTGCCGAAAAGATCATTGAGAAATTTATTGGGATAGGTTCTATGCAAACTCTTTATAGTTTAACTGAAACAGAGCTCCGTGATTGGCTGACTTCTCAAAAAGAGAAGTCGTTCACAGCAGGGCAGATTTTTCAATGGCTTTATCACAAAAAAGTTGGTGCTTGGGATGAGATGACCAATCTTTCCAAAGCGCTCAGGGAAAAACTCACCACCCATTTCAAGCTCCATGCGTTAAAACTCCGACGGATTTTAGATTCTGAAGATGGTCAAACGACGAAGTTTCTCTGGGAGCTCTCGGATGGCAACTTGGTCGAGTCTGTTTTGATTCGCGCGCCGGATCGGCGTACAGTTTGCGTCTCATCCCAAGTCGGATGCCCTGCAAGGTGTGCCTTTTGCGCTTCGGGTAAAAATGGGTTGCTTCGCAATCTCGAGACGGCGGAAATCATTGAGCAGATTATCCAAACCGACCGGTATCTCAAAGACAAAGGCGAAAAAGTTTGCCATATCGTCTTTATGGGGATGGGCGAGCCGTTTGAAAATTACGACAATGTCCTCAAAACTATCCGTCTGATCAATGATCCGAAAGGGCTGAACATCTCTCAAAGAAAAATTACCGTGTCCACCGTGGGGCTTGTGGACAAAATTATCCGATTTGCCGATGAAGGACTGAGCGTGAACCTTGTTCTCTCGCTCCATGCGCCCAATCAAAATCTGCGCAAAAAAATCATCCCCTACGCACGTAAGTACGATCTTGCGGATCTTTTAGAAGCCATGCTCTATTTTGCCCGGACTTCCCGCAGAGACATCACCTACGAGTATACATTGATGGAAGGGTTGAACGACGGCGAGGAGCATGCATTAGAACTTGTCCAGCTGGTCAAAAAACACCCGTGCACCGTCAATCTCATTCCTTACAACCCGATCGAAGGAATCAAACTGAAGCGTCCCGGCAAAGAGGCGATCGAACAGTTTAGAGAAATCCTCGTTAGCGGAGGTATCCCCACCACCTGGCGCTATACGAAAGGAAAAGATATCGCCGCGGCCTGCGGGCAGCTTGCACTTCAGAGCCTGTCTACAAGCCTTAGTTTGTAGACAGGCTCTCAAAAAAACTAGATGCGCAAAATCTGTCAAAATCAGTATACATAGCATCAATGTCGTTGCCATTTTATCTCACATTCATCCGTGTGGTCATGAGCCCTCTCTTTATGGTGCTCTACTTATTTGGCGCTGATTGGGGAATTTCTCCGGTCGGTGTTTGCATTATTTTGCTAGCGATCTTGGCTATTTGCGAGCTGTCGGATTTCTTTGATGGGTTTTTAGCCCGCCGCCATAATAAAGTCACCGATCTGGGAAAAGTGCTCGATCCGATGGCCGATAGCCTGTTTAGATTGTCTGTCTTTTTGAGCTTTACGCAAGGCGTTGTTCAACTTCCGCTCCTCATCGTGCTGATCTTTCTCCTCAGAGAGTCGATTATTACTTCGCTAAGGACACTGTGCGCTTTACAAGGCGTTGCACTCGCGGCACGCCTGAGCGGCAAAGTGAAAGCGGTTGTTCAAGCGACCGTGGCCTTCTTTATCTTGATTTTGATGACCGTTTACAGCCAAGGGTGTCTTGCAGAAGAGTCGTTCCAGCTGATGTCTTTCTATGCCGCTGGCATTGCTGCTCTTTACACACTTGTGTCTGGTTGTGAATATATCTTTGCGAACTGGAGTCTCATTAAGAAGGCTTTGTCGCACTAACGTTCGAATAAATTTTCAGGTAGGCATCTGCTGACCGACTCCAGCTATAATCGCATTTCATGCCTTGTTCAACAAGCGTGGACCATTTGGAGCCTTTATAGCTTTTAAACGCACGGTCTAAAGCCCAGTCGACGCCGGAAGTGTCCGGAAAATCAAAGACAAAACCGTTCCGTTCGTTGTCGGGTTTTTTCGACGTCTCGACATCGAAAACAGAATCTGCCAAACCACCGGTGAACCGGACTAAAGGAACAGAACCATACCGGAGACCAATCATTTGGCTCAGGCCGCACGGTTCAGAGAGCGAGGGGATCAAAATCATATCGGAAGCTGCATAGGTTAAATGGGCAAGCGCCTCGTCGTATTCCAAATGGATCGCCGTGTTTTTGTTTTTAGAAAGCTCTTTTTGGAGCGCATGAAATTGGAGCGTCATTTCAGGACCTGCTGGACTTCCCAGCAAGATAAACTGCCCCTCTTTTTCGATCGTTTTTTTAAGGCCGTAGACTATTAACTCGGGCCCTTTTTGAGGCACTAAGCGGCTGATGGCGCACACAAGAGGTCCTTTCGACTCTTTGAGCCCAAATTTTTTTCTCAGCTCCGTTTTATTTGCCGATTTGCCTTGTTGGGCCGTTTTGAGATCGTATTTGGCAGGCAATAGTTGATCGACAGCGGGATTCCAATACTCAAAATCGATCCCATTGAGAATGCCTTTCAGTTTATTGGAGTGTTTTGTCAAAAGCATGTGGAGGCCGCAACCACCTTCGACGGTCTTGATCTCTTTTTCATAGGTAGGGGAGACGGTAGTGATGAAATCGGAATATTCAATTCCACCTTTGAGCAGGTTGAGATTGGAGGGCAAGAAGGGGTCTTGCATTTTTGCAGGAGTCAAAAGATCTTCACCGCGGAGCCCTGCTCGGGTCACATTTTGCGGCGAGCATTTGCCCTGATGCTGCAGATTGTGGATCGTCTGCACGATCCCTTTGGTTCGAAACCCCAGAGGAATGTACATCTCTTTGTAAAGAGGAGCCACGAGCGCTGTCGGCCAATCATGGATATGGAGGATATCGGGAGTTTTCCCCGACTTAAATAAATATTCTAGCGCAGCGCGGGAAAAATAGATAAATCGGTCGACATCATCGGGAGAACCGTAGATCGATCCCCGGCTGAAATAATACCCCGGATGGTGCGGCTCAAGTAAAAGAACATTTAATCCTTGGACCTCTGCTGACCAAATTGTATTATGGTAGCGATATGGTCCATCGAATGACCACAGCTCGCGGAACACCGGCTTTAAGTTTTTTAGCGCGGTATAGTCGAGGCAATCATACTTGGGAATTAAGATCTCGACGGTATGCCCCTTTTTTTGGGTTTCCCTGGCCAGGCCGAAAACAACGTCGGCAAGGCCGCCTACTTTTGCGATTGGGGCAAGTTCCGAAGCGATATGGATGACGTGCATGATTTTTTTGTTATTAACCTGAGTTTTGGGTTCAGTTTATAGAGCCTTGCCGCATTTTTCGGTCACTTTTTGCAAATTTTGGCACGTCCATAGGTGCTTTCAGCTATTGAACGTGCCAAAATTTGCAAAAATTGTCTCGAAATCTGCAACAATCCTCTATAAACTGAACCCAAAACTCAGGTTATGACATTTTTGAATTTATTGGGATAGGCTCATGTTTCCTTTGATCATCTCTTTTTACACCAAAGACACTCCGTATCAGCTTGATGCACACCATTTGATGGCATCGTGCGATCTGTTCGGACTCGAGCATCATATTGAGGGAATTGATTCGCACGGCTCCTGGGAGCTCAACTGCGCTTTCAAGCCTTTTTTCATCGCACAGAAACTTCAGCAGCTTAAACGGCCTGTGCTCTGGGTTGATGCCGATGCTGTTTTTGCACGAAAGCCGACTCCTCTCAAGGTTTTTGAAAAAGATTTTGCCGTCTATGTTCAAGCCGAATTACCTTCCAATCACCCCTCCAAAATCCGATCGGGCACGATCTACGTCAATGCCACAGAAAAAGGAATGGATGTTTTAAAAAAGTGGGCGCAGGAATGTCAGCGTCTTTTAATCAATCCTGAGCGTACAGAGGAGTTTTGGGATCAGATTGCTTTGAGAAATGTCTATTTGGCAGAACAGAAATTATACCGCGATCGTAAAGCTAGCTGTATTGAATTAATACAGCGCGCTTTACGATCGCGGAGCCCCGGGAACTTTCGCATCAGCCGAAAAGGCACTTTTTCAGCCGATCGCGGTATAGGTCGCCTTCCGCTCTCTTATATCAAAATTTTGGGACATCCTATTGACGTGAAGTGCCCCCATCCTGTTATTATTCATTGCCAAGCTTCACGGCACGCAAAAAAAGGATGAAAATATGAAAAACTGGATGATAGGACTTATATTACTACTGCCTACCTTGCTAAGAGCAGAATTTTTAGAGACATCAAATATCGAAGATGTTTTTTCCAAAGTCGACAAGGAGACGCTTGTTCTTCTCAATATGACAGATACCATCAGCGACTCTGTTCTCAGCTTAGGATCTAAGCCTTGGCGCCACTTTATCCACAGCAATTTAAAGAAATTCCAAAATTTAGATCAGGCCGGCAACCTTCATGACTGGTGGACGTACGATGTGGCGACAAAGATTCCTGTCAAACCTGTCCAAAAAGAAATCGTCACGTGGATCGAAACCCTGCAAAAAAATGAGACTCCGGTATTTTGTGCCACTGGACGCGGTAGAAATGTCTGGTATTGCACCATTATTAATCAGGTCGACGACTTCACCGATTTTCAGCTCCAAAAGATCGGCATCGATTTCACAAAAACCAAAGTGCCTGAAGAGTTGCAAAACCTCGATCCTAAGTACTTTCATCACGGCGTCTTTTACACCGATCCGTATGCTCTAGGAGAATTTATTGATAAAATCCTCCAAGAGACAGGCTACCGTCCTAAAAAAATTGTGGTTGTCAATGACAAACGCAGTGAGCTTCAATCCGCCGATCAAAAGCTCACCAAAGCTGGGATTGACCACGTTTGCGTCCTTTATCAACGCACTGAAAAAGATCGGGAAGCATTTAATCCTACCGTTGCCTTGCTCCAATGGGAATCCCTTTTGGAAGATGGGAAAGTTGTCCTTCCAGAAAATGAAGCGATTAAAAAAGCAAAGAGCGAAAAGGCATCCCCCGAAGAACTTTTCAAGAGATTGGTTGATAAATATGGCAACCTGAATTGATTCAGATTGGACAGCAAGTAACTCGCTGACTATAAGTGCGATGTATTCGGGTTTGACTAATATTGGATAAGATCCTAAAATAGCCAATATGTGGATAGAGCGTGATTTGCTGAAATTTTTACAGAAAAATAGACTTAATACCCTTCCTATCAAGGTGTTAAGAGGTCCGAGGCAAGTGGGTAAAACCTCGCTGTTGCATCATTTGGGAACGCACAAGCTGATTCTTTTTGATGATCTGGCGATTAGAGGTCTTGCCGAAGACAGCCCGGCATTATTTTTCGAGCAGTTTGAAGGCCCGCTTATTCTTGATGAAGCCACATTATCGCCTAATATTTTCCCAGAGCTCAAACGGCGGATAGACATGGGTCGAAGGCAGCGGCAAAAAAATCAACCAGAGTCGTCATTGGACGTATGGATTACCGGTTCAAACCAAACCCTATTGCAAAATGAAGTTCGTGAATCCCTGGCTGGGCGGGCAAACTATTTTTTTCTAAATACGCTTTCCATTCATGAACTTCAAAACAGCTTTTCAAAACCAATCTCTCTGCAAGATCTTTGCATAAGAGGTGGTTGGCCGGAATTGTACGCGTCTCCTGAGCTGAATACAGTCCAATACCTTAATGATTTTATTGCGACTTTCATTGAAAAAGATATTGTTTCTGCGGCGGGAATTGAAAAGAAGGCCGCTTTTAGCAAAACACTCCAGCTCACAGCTGCAAGAATTGCTCAACTGTTAAATTATTCCGATATTGCAACAAATGTCGGCGTCGATACGACAACAGTTCAGTCCTGGATTGCTTTATTAGCTCAAAATGGGATCGTGCGTATCCTGCCCCCCTATCACTCTAATCTCAATCAACGATTGGTCAAAACCCCGAAAATATACTTTGAAGACACAGGTCTTGCAGTCCGTCTTCAAGGATGGAGTGAATTTGAACCGCTGATGTTAAGCCCCTATTTTGGTCATGTGATAGAAAATCTGGCTCTTGCTGAGATTTCTCGCTTCTTTATCAATCGAGGCATGCAACCGGAAATCTATTTTGTCCGCTCTAAAGAAAAGGTTGAAGTCGATTTTCTTGTACAACTTCCTAACCAAAAATATATTGCTATCGAGGTAAAAACGACCCCGATGGATTTGAGGTCTGCTCAGCTCGCTCTACTGGATTCGCTGGAGATCAATATCGTTGAAAAATGGGTTGTTTCTTTCACTGGGTCAGCGCATTTTGCCAATGCAAAGCTTGTGCTTTGCAAAGATTTATTCGAAAATCTTGAACGATTCATTCCTTGAACCTATTCATTGTGCAGCGTATAACTCAGTGTCGTTGTGGTTCTTGCTGTAGAGTCATTATCAACGCTCACTCCAAAGCTGACCTCTTTTAAGTTCACTGTGACGACGGTAGTGTTTTTCAATCTTCCCATGTCAAATTTATCCTAACAGCGCCGAAAACCTGGGCATTCATGGCCGGGATGTAAGGCGCCAGCTATGAAAAAAATTGCTTTTCAAGCAATAGAAGTTATAAAATACCCTCATGATTGTTCGAAAGGCTTTTCAATTCCGGCTTCATCCCACAAAAAAGCAAGCCCGTCTTTTGGAGATGCATTTGGATCAATGTCGAGGACTCTATAATGAACTCCTCTCCCAAAGAAAACTCGCCTATGAAGAGCTCGATATCTCTTTGACCAAATACCAACAACTCATGTTTTTACCAGAGCTGAAGAAAGAGCAAGTCGGCTTAGACCAAATTCATTCTCAAGTCTTGCAAAACGTCGTAGATAGACTCGATAAATCATTTAAAAACTTTTTTCGCCGGTGCAAAACCGGAGAAAAACCCGGCTTCCCTCGATTCCGAGGGAAGCATCGATACGACAGTTTCTGCTTTCCCCAAAGTGGATTTGCCGTCATCGGCAACGAGTTAAGACTTTCTAAAATCGGGCATATTCGGATCAAAATGCACCGGCCTATCCAAGGCGAGGTTAAAACTTGTACAATCCGCCGCAATGCGGCAGGAAAGTGGGATGTCTCTCTATCTTGTGAAGTCAAAGCAAAACCATTGCCTTCAGTGGAAAAATCGGTTGGGATCGATATGGGGATCTCTAAATTTGCTGTCTTTTCAGATGGGAAAGAAATATCTAATCCCCGCTTTTTTCAAAAAGAAGAAAAAGCCCTGGCCAAAGCCCAAAGAAGACTCTCTAAGACCGAGAAGAAAACCAAAGAGAGACAAAAACGAGGAAAAGCCGTCGCAAGAATCCATGAACGTATCCGAAATCAGAGAAAAGACTTTTGCCACAAAGAGTCCCGAAAGATCATTAACGAGTATCAATATATTTGCATCGAAGATCTCGATACTAGGAAAATGATCGAAGGGTCATCTTTAGCTAAAAGTATTACCGACGCGAGTTGGAAGCAATTTCATCAATTCTTAGCCTACAAAGCGGTAGAAGCTGGTAGGAAACTAGGAGTAGTGAACCCGGCATATACCACACAGATGTGTTACCAATGCAAGAACATAGAAAAGAAAAAGCTCTCAGAAAGAGAACATCGGTGTTCAAAATGTGGATATGAAGCAACCAGGGATTTCAACGCAGCGCAAAATATTATGGCCCTCGGACTAGATGGCCTGGAGGGAATTCCTAGAAGCCCTCCCATTTATGGGAGGGAGTAGTCACTGCATTCATCAAAAGAAGGGATGGGCTCTGGTTCCATACCCAGCCACTTTTGAATTTTCATCGGAGAAATGCCTAGCAACTGCTCGCCTGCTAAATGGTTCTCTTCAATAAGGAATTGTTGTAAAAGTTGATATTCTTCGGATGTATCCGTTAAGTTCTTAGTTTCTTCTTGGATCTCAGCATACATTTTTTCCAAGACAACAGCTACAATCGAGGAGTCTGTGTTTAAAGAGAGAAGAAAACGGTCTCTACTTTGCTTATGGCTTGATGAGCGATTAATTGTGAGTCGTTCTCCTGTAGTAGTACAAGTATTATCTTTAATCTCGCTTGAATGGCCCATGTCAATGACCACGTTAACAGCGACTTTGATCTCTCCAATCGAGCGAGAATGTTCGGTGCTTGCCCCGGCTAAATCTTTTAGATCTTTGCTTAACAAATGACTTATAAGTCCATGAACAAACAGATCTACTTTTTTAATATGAGAATAAAGAACCTCACGGATGTTTTTTAATGGTTCTGTTGTTGTCACAACAGGATTGAAAGGAACAGAGAAGGAAAAATTTGATGAAACTGCAGCCATTTGATACTCCATTGTTTGATGCTAAACAGCATAGATGGGTAAGTCCATAAGACAAAGAATTAAAATTAAAAATTCATAGTGATAAGAGCTTTTCAAAAAATCGCTACTTCTTTTTTGGGTCCCGAGGTGTACTGCGGTCGGCTTGAAAATATGAATTTGGGCTAGCGTGAAAGCTCTCGGGGCTTCGCGATCGTAAAGCGCGCTGTATTAATGAAATACAGCTAGCTTTACGATCGCGGAGCCGCGAGGCTTTGACGCAGCCCAAATTCATATTTTTAAACCGACCGCAGTATAGTTGATTTAAAATGCTGGGGTCGAGTAGCATTGACACTCTTTAGAGAATGGAAGCAGAAGAATTCAATCTGCTCAAGTTCTTGAGCGGCTGGGGTGTCGCCAAGTGGTAAGGCAGCGGTTTTTGGTATCGCCATTCGAGGGTTCGAATCCTTCCACCCCAATGTATTAGAGACTGTCCTCAAACTAAGGCTTCGTCATTTTTGAGGATTATTTTGGCCTCTTTTTGATTCAAATGAAGGGGTCAATATACGTTAGTTGATATTGACCCCTTCATTTGAATCAAAAAGAGGCTCAAAAGAACCTCAAAAATGACAGAAGCTTAGTTTGAGGACAGTCTCTAGTTGAGACTCTTCCAGATGAAGAGATAGGCATTCGGAAAGAATGTTCATGGAAAGGGTGTTTTCGTTTTGCAAACGATCGCACGGCATCCCGACCCCTATCTCATGGAAGGGCTCATGATGAATGCAAAACGTGTCGAAGCAAAATCTGAGGGCGGAGACGTCCAAGGTAGAGGTCATCTTAAATGACATTTGCTCGGCAGGTGGAACGCTGAAAAAAGCGTTCGAAGAAAGTGCGATTGAGAAAATGTTTGTGACGAAGACCATTTCCTCTTCCGAAGGGATTTTCTCGGGAGTGGGGGTTGTGTCTGTTGCGCCATTGTTTGCCCAAGCTTCTGTGCTGGGGCAAAATCAATCTTGTCTTTTTTGAGTGGATCTTTGCCGATCTATTTCACCTCAAGCCGTTTTGCTGGAAGAAATTATAACAGGAGAATTTTATGAAATTGACTGCAACTGTGCGCGGTTCGACAAAGAAAAGCGACACGAAGCAGATCCGACGCGAAGGGAAAGTTCCTGCCATTTTTTACTCGGCCGGCAACACCAATCAGCAACTTGTTTTGGATGCTGCGGAGTTTAATGCAATCTTAAGGCAAATGAAGCCGGGGCAGCTAGGAACAACGATTTTCCAGCTGACTTTAGAGGGAAAAACTAGACGGGCCATTATTAAAGACATTCAATATCAATTGACGACCTACATGGTCTCTCACATTGACTTTGAAGAACTCTTCGATGATGTCCCTGTGAATGTGAAAGTGCCGATTAACTGTGTGAACGTCGCTGAATGCGCTGGAGTTAAATTGGGAGGCTTTCTCAGACAGGTCAACCGCCATGTGAGAGTGGAGTGTTTGCCTAAACATATTCCGGCTGAGTTTCAGGTGGATGTCCGCGATTTAGGGATCAAACAAGCGAAAACATTGTCGGACATTAAAATCCCTCAAGGAGTGAAACCGCTTGCTAAAATGGATGAAGTCGTTGTTGTCGTCTCCAAGCGAGCAGCGTCGTAAAGATTTTTTAATTATTGGACTGGGCAATCCGGGATCCGGATACGAGAAAACGCGGCATAATGTCGGTTTTCGGGTCGTAAAGTGGTTTGCTAAGAGACATGGGATCGAGCTTCGAAAAGCTGCCCGGATCTCAGCTGAAATCGGCCACGGGACCATAGAAGGAGTTTCGGTAGGCCTTGTCCTTCCGCTGACGTATATGAATAGCAGCGGAGAAGCAGTGAAAGAATGCGTTAAAGCATTCAAAGTGCCTCTCAAGCAGGTGATGATTGTCGTTGATGACGTCGCATTTCCTGCCGGTGATCTCCGCCTCAAAGAGGGCGGAAGCAGCGGGGGCCATAACGGTTTAAAAAGCATTGAGGCCCATCTTGGCACCTCTGACTATCCAAGACTTCGTCTGGGAGTCGGAAGTCCTGTTAGCAGAACAGGGTCTCGGGACCTAGCCGATTACGTGCTAGGAAAATTTGAGAAAGCTGAAGAAGAGCTGCTGCCGCAGGTCTTCGATAAAGCTGCCGATGTTTTAGATTGCTGGATCCGGGAAGGGATCCAGTCAGCAATGACAAAGGCGAATACAAAAGGAGTTATTTGAATGACTAAAAAACAACACAAGCATCTCTATGAAGGGATGTATATCTTCAATACCGGCATCAGCGATGACGCAAGACAAAAGCTTTTAGACAAAGTGACGGGTAGCATCGCCGAGAAAGGTGGAGAAGTTGTTAAAATTTTTGATCAAGGCCGCAAAAAACTTGCCTACCCGATCAATAAAAAACGAGAAGGACATTATTTTGTCCTTTATTTTTCTGTCCCCACAGAAAATATGGATAAACTTTGGAGGGAGTACCGTTTGAACGAAGATATTCTTCGCTTCATGACCTTGCAAGTAGAGCAAGTTCCCGAAAAAATTGAATTTCAACCCCTACCCGAGTAAGAGGAGTTATGGACGCACCTTTTGGTTTTGGACCTAAAAAGAAAAGAAGCTGCCCATTTAAGGCTGCAGGCATCAAGCATATCGACTATAAAGACTTGGATACCCTGTACCGGTTTATTACCGAGCGTGGAAAGATCCTTCCTCGCCGCATCACGGGCGTTTCTGCAACGAACCAACGTAAATTGGTCAACGCGATCAAACGCGCGCGCTACATGGCCTTAGTGCCGTTTGTATCAGAGATTTAAGGAGAAGATCATGAAACAACAATATTTACTCATTGACGATGTTGAAGATGTCGGCCGCAGCGGCGAGCTGATCTCTGTAAAGCCCGGCTTTGCCCGGAACTATCTTCTTCCTCAACAAAAAGCAGTCCCCGCCTCGGCCCATACCCTCCGTATGCAAGCCAAGCTTGTGGAAGAGCGTGCTAAAAAAGCTGCCATTGATAAGAAAGAAGCCGAAGCACAAGCTGCGAAGCTGGGTGGTCTTGTCCTCAAAATCACCGTCAAGGTCGATCCCGAAGGACACATGTACGGTTCTGTCGGGGCCTCCGACATCATCGAGCTTTTCGCTAAAGAAGGCGTCACCGTTGGCAAGCGGAATATCGGCCTCAACAAGCCGATCAAAGCAACAGGTGTCCATCCTATGGCCCTCAAGCTCAAAGAAGGCGTGACCTGCGCTTATTCTCTCGAGATTATCGGAGAACAAGCCCAAGAGCACCGCGGATAATTCTTGACCCTCGTCGCCTACTGGCGGGGGGATTTTCATCCGTCCTCCGGCGGAAACCCGGCCCTTAAAGGCTTGGATTCACATTAAAAGATCAGCTATACCAGTTACGAAGCGTTTTTATAGCCGAAAACGATTAGTTTTTGGTATCTTAGTGCGTCTATGGCAGAAAAAATGGTTGTCGTTACAGGAGCTGCTGGCCTTATTGGTTCGGGAGTTGTCCGGCATCTGAATGATCTCGGCTATGAGGAGCTCATTCTTGTCGATGAGCTTGACAATCCCGATAAGGTAAAAAACCTCCAAGGAAAAAAATATCAAAGTCTCTTGCCGATTTCCGGATTGTTCGAATGGCTGCAAGGACGCGAATCGGAAATCGAGGCATTTATTCATTTGGGGGCCTGTTCCGATACCTTGGAGCAGAATGAAAACTATCTTCTCGATAACAATACTCGCTACACGCAAAGAATTGCCGAATACGCGTTAAAAAACGGCCAGCGGTTTATCTATGCCTCGTCTGCAGCGACGTATGGCGATGGGTCAAAAGGGTTCTCGGATGCGCATGACCTTTTAGATTTTTTACAGCCTCTTAATCTGTATGGCAAGTCGAAACATCTTTTCGACCTGTGGGCCAAAAAAGAAGGCGTTCTTGATCAAATTGTAGGGCTGAAATATTTTAATGTCTTCGGCCCGAATGAAAATCACAAAGGTCGCATGGCCTCGATGGTTTATAAAATGATCCCTGTCATTGAGCAAGAAGGCGTCATTCGGCTTTTCAAATCATCCGAGCCTGAAAAATATGCCGATGGGGGTCAGTGCCGCGATTTCATCTACGTCAAAGACGCTGTGAAAATGACCTGCGGCTTTTTAAATGACAAACGTGGCGGGATTTTTAATATCGGAAGAGGAGAGCCGACCACGTGGAACCAATTGGCAGGCGCGGTCTTTAAAGCGTTAAATAAGCCCTTCAACATCGAATACATCGATATGCCTGAGAAGCTCACCCGGCAGTATCAAAACTACACCTGCGCTGAAATGAATAAATACAGCCAAGACAAAGAACTTAAATTAAGTTATGATACGGATGAAGCAGTGAAAGATTATGTTCAAAATTATATCGTGTTAGATCGTCGATGGTAAAAAAACTCAGCGGAATTTTCAGCCGTTTAAATCCTGTCAAAGTTCTTGTGATCGGCGATTTCATGTACGATACGTATACGACGGGCAAAGTCAGGCGTATTTCTCCTGAAGCTCCTGTGTCTGTTTTACATGTCCTGCGCGAAGAGAGCCTTCCTGGGGGAGCCGGCAACGTCGTCCTAAATTTGATTTCTTTAGGCGCGACTGTTGTTGCCGTCGGCAGAGTTGGTCATGATACAGCGGGAAAAAATATCGTTCAGGCCCTCAGCAACGAAGGCGTTAACACCGATGGACTAATTTTCCAAAACAACTTCCAAACCCCTGTGAAAAATCGGCTCATTGCCGATGCTCAGCAAGTTTTGAGAGTCGATTTTGAGACCATCACGCCGATCCCTGAGCAAGTCGAACAAAACGTGATCGAAAGGCTTCCTCATCTTCTCAATGAGGTCGATATCATTTCAATTTCCGATTACGGCAAAGGCTTCCTCTCCCGCTCTCTTCTAATGGGCGTGATCGAAATGGCCAAAACGAAAAATATTCCCATCATCGTCGATCCGAAAGGCGATGATTTCACAAAATACCAAGGTGCGACTGTTCTTAAACCTAATATCCAAGAAGCCTACGATGCAGCCAAGCTCACTCGAGAAGCTTCTCTTGAGCACGTCGCTGAGATCCTCTTCAAGAAAGTCACTGTCGATATGCTCATGATCACTCGGTCCGAAGCGGGGATCTCGGTTTTTACCCGCGATGGCAAACGACTCGATTTCCCTGTCCGGTCGAAAGAGGTTAAAGATGTAACAGGAGCCGGCGATACCGTGCTGGCGATGGTTACCGTTGCGCTGGGCAACCAACTCGATATCAAATACGGCGCTCAACTTGCCAATATCGCTGCTGGCATTGCTATCGAAAGACTTGGCTGTGCCCGCATCAACCTTTCCGATCTAGCTATTCGTCTGCTTGAATACGATGTCGATAATAAAGTGTTCGATGAAGAGCACCTGTTTGCCCTCCAAGAAGTTCTGAAAAATAAGCGGTATTTCGTTCTTGGCCTTTACAGTTCTCAAGGCATGACAACGGCGCTCTTCCGCACGCTACGAAAACTTTCTCTTACTGATCCCGACGCTAAACTTCTTGTGTATATTCGGGATGAAAATCCCGATGACGAGATTGTCTCATTGCTAATATCCTTAGCCGAGGTCGACTTCGTCGTCCTCAAATGCGAAAGCCTAAAGAATCTCTGCGAGATCATCCATCCCCATGAGGTTTTTCTCATGGAGAATGATCAGCTCCTAACCCTGGATCATTTCAAATCTCTCTTTTCCGTAGAATTATAGCGGATTGACTATCGCAAAAGGGGTTGTATTAGTCTAATACTACCCCTTTTGCGATAGCCAATCCCCGGGAGCTTTCACGTTAGCCGAAATAGGAAATTTTAGGCTTAATCGACTATATAATTTTCGTTGAGTCGTTGAATGCGAAGCCCCAGCGGAGGGTGTGTCATGAATAGAGCAAAAAGACCGCCCCGTTCTTGGTGAGAGATCTTCATCGTTTGGAAGGCAGGTTTTTCAACTTTTTGGTCGCGGATTTCTTGCATTTTCTGCAAGGCTTGGAGGGCTGAGATCATTTTTTCACGACCGGCAAGATGGGCTCCGCCTTTATCAGCTCTAAATTCCCGGAAGCGGGAGTAAGCAGCGATCACCAGCGATCCTAAAATCATAAAGACGATCTGGAAGACGATGACTAGGATGTTGAACGTAAAATACGAGCTTGAAGCCGATTTATCTTTATTGCCAAGTCCCGACAGAATGTAGGCGAGGACTCTTGCTAGGAACATGACAAACGCATTCACGATGCCTTGGAGAAGTGTCATGGTGACCATGTCGCCATTGGCAACGTGGGAAATTTCGTGCCCAAGCACGCCTTCGAGCTCGTCTTGCGACATACGGTTCATCAGCCCTGAAGAAACAGCAACAAGAGAACGATTTCTTGTGGGGCCTGTAGCAAACGCATTGACTTCAGGCGAGTTGTAGATGCCGACTTCGGGCATCACAGTGAGTCCTGCAGCGCGTGCGAGCTTGTGGACTGTCTCAACCAGATGCCGATGTGTTGAATCAGAAGTGGTGGGATCGATTAAGCGGACCCCAAGCATCCACTTGGCCATCACCCGGGAGAGGCCGAGAGAAATAAAAGCGCCGCCGAATCCCCAGATCAAGCAGAAGATCATCAGAGAGTTGTAATCCAATCCGTGGGCATTTAGAAACGGTTTAACGTTGAGAAGGTTTAACACGATCGAGATCGTGGTGACGATCAAAATGTTGACAGTTAGAAATAAGAAAATGCGCTTCATAAATCCCATACCATTTCTCCTAGTGAATTCTCCTCTATTAAACCCGTTTGAATCTTAACAGTCAAGTCGTGTAAAGCTTTAATTTTAAGCAGACAACGATTGCTAATTAATATTGGTTTATGCGATGTATCTCAACATAACATTTAATTTTAGAAACTGGAGAGCAATGCGAAAACTCGTGAAGGGTTTGTTTTGGCCTCAAAGAAAAAGCACGGTAGAAATCAAAAAAGTGCTAGCTGAAAATAACGCATGTTATGTCTTGATCACCTGCACGGAAGCTTCCAAGGACGGAAAGATGGAGGTCGAAATGATTTACGGGGGAGATCCCATCTTGGCTGCCTATCTCGTCGAAAGCGCACAAAACATCATCGATACAGACATGATATGATCCCAACTCTTTCAGAACTTAAGAAATGGTATAGCAAAAATCAAGAAAGCATTCTCAAGGACTATTTCACATTCTTGAAATTTCCTTCTGTCAGTACGGATCCTTCGTATCGAAAGCACATCAATGCTGCAGCTGCTTGGGTCGAAGGAACTCTCAAAAAAATCGGATTTAAAACGGAGATTTGGGAAACGCAATTCCATCCTGTTGTGTTTGCTCTTCATGAAGTCGATCCACGGCGTCCAACGGTTTTAATCTATCACCATTACGATGTGCAGCCAGTCGATCCGATTGCGAAATGGAAATCTCCTCCCTTCGAACCGACTCTGCGCGATGGCAAGGTCTTTGCAAGGGGTGCCTCGGATAATAAAGGGCAGTGTTTTTATACCCTGACGGCTCTTAAGGCGCTTTTCGAGATGTGTGGCGGTCTCAACCTCAACATCAAGGTGTTTGTCGAAGGGGAAGAAGAATGCGGCAGTCAAGGAGCTTTGGAAGCACTCAAGACGCATCAGAAAGAGCTGAAGGCTGACCATATTTTAGTGGTGGATGGAGGATTTCCGGCACGTGACTGTCCGGCTATTACTTTGGGCCTAAGAGGCATTGTCACGTTAGACGTTATTTGCCGTAATTCTACAATCGATCTTCATTCAGGCATCCATGGCGGTATTGCTTTGAACCCCAATCGAGCCTTAGTTGAAATGCTCTCCAAGCTCTGGGACAAAAAAGGGAAAATTGCGATTCCGGGTTTTTATAAAAATGTGGTTAAGCCGTCTGCCAAAGAGCTCAAGGCGCTAGAGAAAATTGTCGATGAAAAATATCTCCGCAAACAATTCGGCATCAAAGCTTTTAAAGGCGAGGGTGGATATTCACTCTGGGAATCGAATGCGATCCGTCCAACCTTAGAGATCAACGGAATCTCTGGGGGGTATTCAGGAGCTGGCTTTAAAACGGTCATCCCTTCGATGGCACTTGCGAAAATCTCATGCCGCACAGTTCCTAACCAAGATTCCGATGAGGTGGCCAAGGCGATTGCAAGGTATCTGAAAAAAATCGCTCCAAAAGGATTGGAGGTGGAAGTGACATCGGTTCACGGCGGAAAGCCTGTCCGCAGCTCGCCCGATACCAAGGTTGCCCATGTCTGCTCTGATGCTTTGACAGAAATCTTTGGCAAGCGTTGCGGAAATATTCTTTGTGGCGCTTCTATTCCTCTCGTCGCAGATCTAGCCAAAGCCTGCAAAGGAGATGCGCTGGTGATCGGCGTCAGTCTAGACAGCGATGATATCCATGCCCCGAATGAACACTTCAGCCTCGATCAGCTGCAGCAAGGATTTTTAATGATGGGACGCATATTAGGGAGATTTGCTTCATGAAATTGATCGGAATAGCATTGGTGGCAGTGACAATTTTGCTGGCGATTTTAAAGTTTGACCACCTTTCGATTTGGTCGGCAGGCGTCGGAGTGGCTTTAGGAGTCGGTCTTTTCCTTGCTTTGATCACGCAAAAACCTGAAGAGACACCAGCAGCGCCAGAGCAGCAAAACAATCCCCAAAACAACCCCTGGCAGGTCCGTTTCCTTGATCTCCAAGCCCAAACTAACCTCACGGTTGAGACATTAAACGTCGAGAGCAAGAAGATGCAGCAAAAACTTGCCAGAGCAGAAGAGCGTTGCACCTCTTATCAAAAACTCGTCGATGTCCACCAAGCCGAGATTGATCAGCTTAAACGCGAAACTTCTCAGATGGGCCAGCACGTCATTGAAAAAGACCGTAAAGTCGCTGAACTCCAACTCGCAAAACTCGAGCCCGATCTCTTTGATGCAGAGAAAAGACAGACCGAGAGCTCTTATCGGGAATTGAAAAAACAGTTTGAAGAAAAATCGGAAGCCTTAGAGCTCGCTCGGTCGCGCCTCTATCAGGCCGAAACTCAGCTGCTTTCTATTCAAAAAGAGAAAGAAAATCCTAATCCTACAGAATCAACACTCATCCATCAGCTCAAACAGATGGAAGAGGATAAGAAACAGCTCGAGTCCGAGCTGGCTTCCTTGCAGCAGGTTGTTTCTGAGCTTTCTCTGACAAAAGCTAAGCGCAAAAAAGCCGTTAAAGAAACCGATCTGTTTTGAGAAACAACACCTAGAGAAGCGTTCGATTCTCTCCACCTCCAATCACAAAAGGCTTCAGTTTTACAACTGAAGACTTTTGTTTTTAGTGACTTGCAAAAATAAAAAATTAAAATTTACGAATGAAGTTTTAGACCATTAATGATTTTATCAAAGTTTTTTCGATCTGCCCGTAAAGCAAGTCCAACGATTTCTAATTTATCTGCTTCGACTACTTTTACTACCGCTCGATTATCTTTGTCGTTATTAGTTGCAAACATACCCTTGGTATAAATAGCTAATGGCACATTCCGGCTATGAGCTCGACTACGGGTACGCTGCAAGTGTTCAGAGTTTGCTGCATAAACAAAAACCGGTTGTCCAAGAAGTGGAAGATAGATATTACCTGAGCCATCTTCATACTGCTCACCGATAATTTCTGGGCTTACAGCAGCAACTCCAGCAATTAGAAAAGCTGTAACGTTAAGCTTTTGCCAGACTTCTAAATCATCTCTTACAATAACTCCAATCTTAGTGTCATGCATTACAATAGGACTATTTTCCATTGTTATTTCCTTTTATATAAAATTTATTTTTGCACATTTCACTCATTTACAGACCATTTATTTATTGCTTTCTATTTCATATAATTCTTCTAAAGTTTAAAGCGGGAAAAACAATTTTTCCAATTGTCCTCAACAGCATTTAAAGCTAGAAATAAATCTTTTTTCTGTAAGGCTTTTATAATCTGGTTATGCTCATCATAAGAAATCTCAGCATCTTTTATTTTGTCATAATAATAAATGAACATTCGTTTTAGCTTTTGCTTCAATTCTGAAATAATTTTCCCAAGCTCTTTATTTTCTGAAAGCCTCACATAAATTGAATGGAAGTCATAATCAGCATCCAACGCAGCTATGCGATCCCGATCCTTCATTTTTTGCAAAAATCGTTCATTAGCTTCGATCATGGCTTGAATATGAAGATCGGCAATTGACCCAAAAGCTTGTGTAAGTGCTAATCGTTCTAACGTCCATACAATAGAATAGAGATGAAATGCACTATGAAAATCTATTGTGCTTGCTAGTGTTGAGCGATTAGGTTTTGTTTGCACAAGCCCTTCATCTTCAAGACGCAATAACGCTTCTCGAATCGGGGTTCTACTGACCCCCAACTGTTCTGCCAATTCTTTATCTCGTATTTGTGCTCCTGGAGCCAAGGTTCCATCCAAAATCCAATTACGAATTTTAAGATAAGCCTCTTGGCGAACAAAAGTGCGTTGTATTTTTTTTTCCATAAACGGCCCAGCTTTTCTTTGACTGATATGTAATATATCACACAAAGTCGCTTGCCGTAAAGGCATTATTTTTTAAATAATTTATTGCTTTATGGGGAAGTTTCGATTTTGCAGAAACGCGTCTCTCGACCTCCATTCCAAAAGGTCCGGATTTTCCCGGGTTTTTTTATTCAGGCTTGAAAATCTCCGCATGATTAACGAAATTTCAGAGTATTAATGAGATGGAAATAAAACCTGCTCCCATTCAGCAAGATTTTGCAGGCCGGTGATATCGACCAATCTTTGGGCTGCTTGTTTTTCTATTGCCGGAGTAGTTTGGTATCGGAACCGAGGAGTATCCTCTTCAAGAGCTTTTTGAACAAAGTCAGCAATTTCCCCTGGTTGTTGTACAAGAGGATTTACTGGGTCAAGCAATCCTGAAGCTTCAAAGATAGGATAATAAGGGTCTTCATTTCGCTCGAGGCGAGATCCATAAGGAGAAGTAAAGTCAAGTTCAGTAGCAACAGGCCCTGGTTCAATTAATGATACAAAAATATTCCATGGTTTTAGGGAAGCTGCCATTGTTTCAGAAAGCCCTTCAAGGGCAAATTTGCTTGCCGCATAAAGACTTAAAGTTGGCAATGGACGAAATCCTGATCTTGAGCTGATTTGAACGATCCTTCCACTTTTTTGCTTTCGCATAATAGGAAGGACCTCCTGAACAGTGCGAATGACTCCAAATAAATTGACTTCAAAAATTTGATGCACTTCTTCAATGGTTAGGTTCTCTACTGACCCATACATCATGATCCCTGCATTATTAATCAGTGCATCAATCCGTCCTTCTCGATTAAACACTTGAGCAACAGCTTGCTTGACACTCTGTGAATTCGTCACATCTAATGAAATAATAGTGAGGTTGTCAGGAAAACGCCCTTGTAATGCTTTTAATTGATTAAAAGTTGAAGTTTCCCTTACTCCAGCATAAACTATATACTCAGATTCTACCAGTTTTTCTGTAATTGCATAACCTATTCCCCGAGAGGCCCCCGTGATCAGTACCACTTGTTTTGCATGAATAGAGGCAAGGATCAACAAAAACAAAGCTAAAAATCGCATGTCATCTCCTGATTTGGGTTTAGATGTGTTGAAATCACAAGCAAAAGCTTATATTGCTACAAAAACTTTCGACCTGGGCTTCTTAGAGGGTGTTTAACAATAAAATTTCGATCGATTTTTGGGGCTTTTGAGCCAATTTTAATTTCATTTGTTATGGATTATATCAACTTCGTATATTACACATAACAAATGAAACTAAAATTGGCCGAAAATCCTCCAAAAAGCGATTAAATCTTTATTGTTAAACACCCTCTTAAGTCATAGTAGAGTTAAGATCTCATGACCCGTCTTGGTGATGAGGATTGTGTGTTCCCATTGAGCGCTCGGTTTTCCATCGGCGGTCCGGGTAGTCCATTGATCGACTGGATCGATGATTCCATCACGGACTCCCGCGTTGATCATCGGTTCAATCGTGAAGGTCATCCCTTCCACTAGAGGAATCTTGAGAGTATTGTAGTGATGGGGGACTTGAGGAGGTTCATGGAAGTCGACGCCGACACCATGGCCGACAAATTGATCCACGACGCTGCAGCCATGCTGCAGGGCATAATCCTCGATGACTTTTCCTATATCACACAAAAGGAGGCCCGGTTTTAAGATTTCAATTGCGCGTCTTAAACACTCTTTTGAGACTTCCACGACTCGGTGTTTTTCTTCAGAAACATTTCCGATTTCGACCATGGCGCTGCAATCGCCGTAATAGCCGTTTAAAATGGGAGTGACATCGATATTGACGATATCTCCTTCGACAAGCGGTTTATCATCAGGAATTCCATGGCAGATCACGTCATTTAAAGACGTACAGATGCTTTTTGGATATGGAGGCTCTCCGTATCCTAATGGAGCCGCGATCGCACCAGCTTTTTTGTGGAGCTGCTGGGCAAAGTCGTTGAGTTGGTTGGTGGTGATGCCGGCTTTGGCCATCTTGCAGGTCTCCTGAAGAATCGAAGCGGCCAGTTTGCAGGCACTACGGATCCCTTCGATCTGCTCAGGGGTCTTAATCAGGATGCCGTACTGTTTTTTGTAGTCGTGCTCTAACTTTTTAGCATCTTGAGGTTGCGCGGGATAATGACATTTTTTCCATTTCAGTCCGCTTCCGCACCAGCAAGGGTCATTTCGTTCAGTCATAGAATACTTTTTTTAAAATAAGGCCGTGGGCGGGGGCTGTCACGCCAGCCAGCGTCCTATTTTTACTCTTTATAATTTCGGGCATTTCTTCCGCAGATAATTTTCCGCAGCCAACGTAGAGCAAAGTCCCCACGATATTCCGAACCATTTTATAGAGAAAATTGTTTCCTGACACCCGAATTTTCAAACGGCCGTCCAACACCTCGGTGACAAGTTCAAAAACTTCTCTCACATTGTCCTCTTGCTTTTCATTCGTCAGAGCCGAAAAATCGTGTTTTCCGATCAAATAGGCTGCCGCTTTTTTCATCTCTTCACTATTGACGGGATAAGAAAAATGCCAAGAGAAGTTTCGGTAAAAGGGCAGCTGCGTTGACCCCAAGCAGACAAAATAGTGATATTCCTTGCCGATACTTTGCAGGGTTGGATGAAACGACTTGGGCGCTTCCTCGATCTTTAATATAGAGATATCGCTCGGCAAAAGAGAGTTGAGCCCCTTCTGCAGCTTATCTAAAGGCACATCCTTGTCGGTGAAAAAGTTCACGACCTGGCCCTCGGCATGCACGCCTGCATCGGTCCTACTGGCGGCTTGAAGGTTTACAGGATGGCGCAAGATTTGAGCGGCAGCCTTTTCCAACTCTTCTTCAATACTCGGGCCCGCAATGGTCTTTTGCCATCCCAAATAATGGGTGCCTTCATAGGCAAGAATTAATTTTATATTCCTCTGAGGCATGGCTCTATTTTACTAGGGGAAAGAAAATAACTCAGCCAATAAAAAATGAGTTGTCAAATCGAACTCCAGTGCTCTGCCATGATCCCATTAGAAAAGGGATGTTTCTCATGGCGAAGAGTAAGCAGGGCACATTTTTTTACCGGATATTCACGTTTGAATTCGACTAAAGCTTCTGTCATTTCAGCTTTCGGAGTCGCCGAAAATTTGATTTCATAAGCATCGAGTTGGTCTCCATAGTCGATTAATAAATCGATCTCTAACCCTTTCCCTGTGCGATAAAAATAGCAGGGGGCTCGCTCTCCTTTTTCGGCAAACGATTTGATTTTTTCCATTACGACCATGTTTTCAAAAACATGTCCTCCAAAAGGAGAATGGATCAGCTGTTCAGCGCTCTCAATACGAAGCAGATAACAAAGCAGCCCGGTATCCACAAAATACAATTTAGGGGATTTAACCACTCGTTTTGTCAAATTAACCGCATACGGTTCTAAGAGATAAACAATGGAAGTTGCTTGCAGCAGCATTAGCCAGTCTTTGGCTGTTGTTTGAGAAATTCCACATTCTTTCCCAATCTCATCTAAATTAAACAATTGACCGGCTCGGGAAGCGAGGAGGACGAGATACCGTTGGAATTGGCCTAAATCATGGATATTGCGCAACGTCCGCAAATCTCTTTCGAGGTAGGTCGATAAATAGGCGCTATGCCAAAATTTGGGGTTCAATTTAGGTTCGACTTGAAATTCAGGATAAAATCCTTTGAGCATTTGTTCTGCAACAAGCCGTTCTTCAAAAATCTCTGCGTGCGGAATCTCGCGCCAACTTAAAGGATACAGCTGAAAAATGGCAATACGCCCTGCTAACGACTCGGAAACTCCTTTCATCAAGGGAAAAATTTGCGATCCGGTTAGAACATATTGACCATGTCTTCTCCGATCAGCATCGACTTTTATTTTAATATACGATAACAACTGCGGCGCGTATTGAATTTCATCAATAATGAGAGGAGGCTCATAGGTCTTAAGAAATAAGGCCGGATCTGACTCAGCTAACTGACGGATTAGGAGATCGTCAAGCGATACATAATTATATCCGCTTAAACAATGTTGCAAAAGTGTAGATTTTCCAGCTTGCCTCGGCCCTGTAATGAGCACGACAGGGAATTGTTCCAGTGCCTCTTTCAGGGGTTTTTCAAGTTTGCGATGTAAGTATTTCATAGCGCCATTCTACCAGAGAGCTGGTGCAATTTCAAGATTTAATCTTGAAATTGCACCATTGATCATAGCTGCTTAATAATTAAGAGGTTACGATTGCAATTTCTTCAGTTTGCCCCAGAGATAGAGTATCAAATCAATGCGTTGACGTGAGGAACTGCGCTAGCCCCTCTAAGAACATCTGAATGGCGATCATAGTCAAGACAAGTCCCATGAGTCTTTCGCAAGCCAAAATTCCGCGCGGACCCATGATTTTATTCAGGAAAGTCGATGAGAGGAGAATGAGCGTGGTCACAATCCATGCGGCAACAATAGCGATGACGGAAGACATACTTGTCTCTTGGCGGGAATATAACATGATGGCGGCTAAAACAGCAGGTCCAGCGACGAGTGGGACCGCTAAAGGGACAATAAAAGGTTCTTTGTCGTCTTTGGAGGGTTGCTCTGATTCTTTGGTGGGGAAGATCATCTTTAAAGCGATTAAGAAAAGAATGATCCCTCCAGAAATGAGGACAGAGTATTGGGTGACTTGCAGCGCATTGAGCAAAAAGTCTCCCACATAATTAAAGAGAATCATGATTGCAAGGGCGATGAGCATCTCACGGAAAATGATTTGCCTCTGACGTTGATGGGGAATGCCTTTCAAAATCGAAATGAAAAGAGGAATATTGCCGATGGAATCCATCAGTAAGAAGAGAGAAAAAGCCATCGACAGCATCTTCATGATTTACGTATATCAAAGCTGATCGTTTGATTCTAGGAGGATCGTACGGCTTAAATCGTCAAAAAATTTCTGTTGATTCAAAGTGAGCGATTTGAAAAAAACCAAGCAGTCTTGGTTTTTTTCAAAGGCGGCTTTGGTCCAATTGGTCGATCCTAGAATCAGTTGAGACCGATCAATATAGGCCCATTTATGATGAAGCAGTTGCTGGCCTTGACTAAAGGTAACGGGGATGTGGTGACTTTGCAAAAACGCCACCGCTTTTTTGCTAGCGCCTCGAGCGGCATAATGGTCGAGGGCGATGGAGATCTGAACGCCCCGCTTTTGAGCGTTGACAAGCGCCTGAAGAAGATGAGGATGGGTGAGTGTGAACATCGCGACAAAGATCGAGCTTTCAGCTATATCTAGCTGCTGAATTAAATAGTCCAAAGCATTGAGGTCGGGGAGCATCCATAGCCGGTACGATTGGTTTTGGATGTTAAAATCAAAATAGGGCGATGTTGGAGATTTTAAAAACTGCGCGAGCGGTGGGTGGTAAAACCCGACTGATAAATTATCGTGGAGGACCAAAGACGAGGTTGTCATGTTGGCCGAGCCGATGAAGACATGGGTATCGTCTGTTGTGATAATCTTACGGTGCATGAGCCCTTTCGTTTTAACAGCGGTTGCAACCAGCGGGGTCAGGACGGGAGTTGAGCCGCTTTTGGGGTCGTGCCAGATGCGGACCGAGACCCCGTTTTGAGCTTTTTGATACAGTTTTTTGAGGAGCTCTTCGTCGGTAATGGCATACATTGTAATTGCAATCGATTTCTGAGCGTCTGCAAAGGCTTTTTTAAGGACAAGGCGAAAATCATCCCGTTTTTGATTCGAGTAAAAAACAAGGGGATTTTCAAGAGAGGGAAGAGATGGATTAAGAGCCGCCCTGATTAAAACAAAATAAAGAGCGGCTAAAGAAAATAGACTAAAAACGAGCTTAGATCTTTTCGCCGCGAGCACGCATCTCTCGAACGACGGCATCAATGCCGACTCTGTCGATTTTGCGCATACCGTGAGCGGAGACATTCAGAGTGATGAAGCGCTTTTCTTCCACAAACCAGAACCGTTTTTTCATCATATTAGGATTGAAACGGCGTCTTTTAATTCCGGTGACTTTGAGACCGACACCTTTCTTTTTTTTGGCGATCCCGCGGATGGCGTAGCTGTTGCCTCTTCGGGGAATTTTGCCGGTAACTTGACATTGCCTTGGCATAATAACCTCTATAGTTAGCGTAAAACTATACCAGGAGCGTCGTTATCCAACAAGTTTTTGTTCCTAAGGAACTTGAAACTAGCTGTTGATTTGGAAGCGAGGGAATGTTAAATATAAATTTTAATTTGACATGGAAGAACTTTTAGCTGACTACATTGTGATCGGATCGGGCCCTGCGGGACAGAAAGCAGCCATTCAGGCTGCCAAGCTCGGCAAAGCGGTGATCATCATTGAAAAAGGGGCGCATCTCGGAGGCGCGTCGCTCAACTCTGGCACGATTCCGTCGAAATCTTTAAGAGAGGCGATTCTTGATTTGACAGATTTTTATGAACGGAGCTTTTACGGAAAAGATCGGCCTCAAAAAAAGATTTCTATTAACGATTTGAACTACCGCTTGAATAAAGTGCTTGAAGAGCAGCGAAAAATGCTCTCCAAACAGTTTGAGAAAAATAAGATCAAAGTGTTGTTTGGAGAGGCTCGCTTCGTTGATCCTTATCATATGGAAGTCGTCGATGACAAGAGACATCTCTTATATAAGGTGCGAGGCGACTACTTTTTGATTTCTTCAGGATCCCAGCCCCGTAATCCGCTGCATGTTCCGTTTGATCACGAAGTGATTTTGGATTCGACAAGACTGCTGACGATTGATCACGTGCCCGAAACATTATTAGTTCTAGGTGGAGGAATCATCGGCTCGGAATACGCGAGTTTTTTTGCAGCGCTGGGGACAGAAGTGACAGTTGTCGATAAACGGGACCACATGCTTCCGCTGCTCGATAGCGAGATCGGAACCCATTTGCAAAAATCGCTCACGACGATCGGACTCAGAATGGTCGGACGAAAAGAATTAGATTCGATCCGACGTGTGAAGAAGCATGCCGAGGTCCATTTTAAAGATGGAACAAAACTGGAAGCGGAAATGCTGCTATATGCGCTCGGTAGAGAAGCGAATGTTGAGCATCTCCAAATTGAAAAAGCCGGCATTGCGCTTGATCGATTGGGATACATCCCCGTCAATGCGCTGTTCCAAACGATCATGCCGCATATTTATGCCGCCGGCGATGTGATCGGAGGACCCTCGCTTGCTTCGACAAGTATGGAGCAAGGACGCTTAGCTGCGCGGCATGCATTCGGTGTCCAGACGCATCATTTTCCGACGTTTTACCCGATCGGGATTTACACGATTCCCGAAATTTCGTCGTGCGGCTATACTGAAGAACAACTGAAAGAATTGGGGTTTCGTTACGAAATCGGCCGGGCCTACTATTACGAGATTGCACGGAATCTCATCTCCGGAAACGACTCAGGATTGTTTAAGATTTTATTCCATGCGGACACTTTAGAGATTCTCGGCATTCATATTATTGGGCGCGCGGCGACGGAGGTGATCCACATCGGACAAATTGCAATGAGTTTTAATGCGCGGATCGATTATTTTATGGACCAAGTCTTCAATTACCCGACTTACGCTGAAGGCTACAGGATTGCCGCGCTAAATGGTTTTAACAAAGTGAAACATAAGAGATAGGATGATGTATGCCAATATATGATATCTTTGCAACGAAAGAACCAGAGCCTGCAATGGACCCTGCCATGGAACCGGGCGTGGAACAAGAAGCAGAAATCTTGTCCAGCGGCAAGGACAGATTTTTCTCTTCTCTGACAGCCCGCGTACTTTTCTTTTTATTGTTTCTCGGAGATATCTGCTGGGGCATCTATGCGTTGAGTCTTGTCTTGCTCGGAGGGGTTTTATCTCTTGCGACAGCGGGCAAAGTGGCTCTTTTCAACCGCATCTATCACAAAAATTGGATCTCTCTAAAAAGATCTGGCATCTGCGGTGTCGCGCTTTTCATCTCCCTCTTTAGCCCTGCCCTGGGAATCATGATCGCCTGCACCTATTTCATGATGTACGATAAAAAAGGGATACAAGAAGTCGTGCCTAGATCACTTCAAGAACAGTTTCAAGAGTTTTTGAAGTAAGACATCAGTTGCTTAGACTTTGCGGATAGGTTCGTAGCATCAAGACTCATGTCTGGACTCCTTTTTCATTTTAATGTCTCAACATAACCCCTAGAGCGAAGAGTTTCTTCAATCCAGTTTTTTAGGTGATGGAGTGGGAGTATGGCTGACATCCCAGACTCAACTGTCGGATCATCTAAATCTACGATTTTAGATAAAATGCCAATGGCTTTTCCTTCGACGTTTACGACAGGAGATCCAGCATTTCCCTCCACGAAAGCTATGCTTGAAATAGCATAATTGTGAGGATACCCCATAATTTTACCTATCGAAGGTAGAACAACGACAGTGTTATCATTTATATACGATCCTCGAAGGGAAAAAACCCAGTTTCCAACGTCCTCTTTGTTCGAGGCAATGTTGAGATAGGATAAAGTCATATCTTTAGGTTTATCAATTTTAAAAAGAGAGATATCTTCAGTAGGATGTTCGGCGATGAGCGAAGCTTTTACGAAGATGCCTTTATGCTGAAAAAAAGCAAGGACGCCAAACTGAGAATGGATGAGACGTTTGTTCGTAATGAAATGTCCATCCGGGGTAATAAAAAAAGTTGTTTTTGGGCTGTGTTCCAACCGATTCCACAGTTGTTTAGCCAAGGTCGTCCAATCGGGAGCTTCCTCATAAACGACCATGCAAATGGTTTGCATCACGTCTTCTGTCAGCTTATCTAAAATTTGAGTAGAAATCGGGGTCGAATTTTTGTGGTTTTCTAGGCTGACTTCTTCAAGTAGCGGGTAGTGAAGAGCTCCTAATTTGAGCGAGGCAAAGAAAAATAATAGAGTAAAAAGCTTGTTCATTTTCATAACCTTTGGTTTTTTACTTTCATTGTAATGGCTCAACGTAACCGCTCGAGCGAAGAGCCTCTTCAATCCAACTCTTTAGGTAATGGATTGGGAGTGTGGCTGACATCCCAGACTGACCACTTTCTACGTTTTTTAAATTTACGTTTCCAGATAAAATGCCAATGACTTTTCCTTCGACGTTTAAGACAGGAGATCCCACATTCCCCTCCCCGAAAGGTATGGTTGAAGCAGCGTAACCTTGAAGATGTCCCACAATCTTACCCATCGAAGGTAGAGCAACGAGAGTATTATTATGTATCAACGCGCACCCTCGAAGGGAAAAAATCCAACTTCCAACTTCCTCTTTGTTCGATGCAATGTTGAGATAAGATAAAGTCATATCTCTGGGTTTATCAATTTTGAAAAGAGCGATCTTTTCAGTAGGATGTTCAGCGATGAGCGAAGCCCTTACGATCATATCTTTCTGATGGAGAAAGACAGCGATGTCGGACTGAGGGTTGATGGTGTTTTTATTTATAAGGAAATGTCCATCCGGGGTAATAAAAAAAGCCGTTGCTCGGATCTTTTCCTCGGCTGCAGGAGACCAAAAATTCGTCCAACCGGCAGCTTTTTCTTCATAAACAACGAACATGCAAAGGGTTTGCATCACGTTCTCTGTCAGCTCATCTAAAAATTGAGTAGAAATCGCGGTCGAATTTTTGTGGTCTTCTAGGCTTCCTCCATCAAATATCGGATGGTGAAGAGCTCCTAATTTGAGGGAGGCAAACAGAAATAGTAGAGCAAAAAAAAGCTTGTTCATTTTTATAGTCCTTGGGTATAACCGCTCGAGCGAAGAGTTAGTTCAATCCAGTTCTTTAGGTGATAAAGTGGGAGTATGTCTGACATTTCAGAGTCACCTTCTAAGCCATTTAAAAGTGTGCTTCCATATAAAATGCCAATGACTTTTCCTTCGACGTTCAAGACAGGAGATCCCGCATTTGTATTTCCAAAAGGGATACTCGAAATTGCGCAACCTTGAGGATATCCCAAAATTTTACCTATCGAAGGTAGCGCCAAGAGAGTTTTCTTATTAACTAACGCTCGCCCCCGAAGGGAGAAAACCCAGTTTCCAACTTCCTCTTTTTTCGGCGCAATGTTGAGATAAGATAAAGTCATATCGCTGGGTTTATCAATTTTAAAAAGAGCGATATTTGCAGCGGGATGCTCAGCGATGAACGAAGCCTTTACGAAGATGCTTTTCTGAGGGAGAAAGGCAAGGGCGCTAAACTTCGAGTTGATGAGATGTTTATTCGTAATAAAATGGCCATCTGGGGTAATAAAAAAAGCCGTTCTCGGGTTGTGTTCCAATAAATCCCACCATTGTTTAGCCCAAGTCGTCCAATCGGGAGCTTCCTCATAAATGAACATGCAAATGGTTTGCATCACGTCTTCTGTCAGCTTATCTAAGGATTGAGTAGAAACCGGGGTCGAATTTTTGTCATTTTCTAGGCTTACTCCTTCAAATATCGGGTAGTTAAGAGCTCCTAATTTGAGCGAGGCGAAGAAAAACAGTAGGGCAAAAAGCTTGTTCATTTTCATGACCTCTGTCGTGCTGATGAATTATTAACACGCAAAGAGATTACAAATAGTCCGAGTAAAGTTCAAGAAGCGACAGTCTCTAAAAGCAGATAACTCCTTCTTCCATTTTCAGCTCTACCGTCTGGTTGGGTAAGATTTTCCCCTGCAAGAGGGCGCTCGAGAGCATGTTCACGACTTCATTTTGGATGAGTCGTTTTAAAGGTCGTGCGCCGTAGATGGGATCGTATCCTTTTTCTGCTAGATGGGCCAGAACGTGGGTCCACTGGAGCTTGATCTGTTTTTCAGCAAGGCGGTGTTTGACATGATTGAGCTGGATGGCAGCGATGGCTTCCATGTCTTTTTCTTGGAGCGGCAGAAAGGGCAGAATATCATCGAGCCGGTTGAGGAACTCGGGTCTGAAATGGTTTTGGAGGATCGGTTCTAAAAACTTTAAAATTTCTTCTTTTTGAAGTTTTTTCGATTTTAGTTGGGTCAATAGTTCGCTAGAACCCAAGTTTGATGTCATAATAAAGAGAGCATTTTTACAATTGACGGTCCTTCCTTTGCTATCGGTCAGACGACCATCATCAAAGATCTGCAAGAGGATATTGAACACATCGGGATGGGCTTTTTCGATCTCGTCCAAAAGGATCACGCTATAAGGGCGCCGGCGGATCGCTTCCGTGAGCTGGCCGCCTTCATCGTAGCCGACATAGCCGGGAGGTGATCCGATGAGCTTAGAGACGGTATGTTTTTCCATGTACTCGGACATGTCAAGACGGATCAGCGCCTCTTCTTGATTGAACAGTTGACGGGCGAGGGCTTTGGCAAGCTCGGTTTTACCGACGCCAGTCGGTCCAATGAAGAGAAAAACTCCAACAGGCCGGTTGGGATCGCTTAATCCCGCACGGGATCTGCGGATCGCTTCGCTGACAGCTTGGACGGCAAAAGGCTGTCCGACAACCGATTCGCCGAGGACTTTTTCCAAGCTCATCAGTTTTGAGGCTTCTCCTTCAACCATTTTTTGCACGGGAACGCCGGTCCATTTCGAGACGATCTGAGCGATCAACTGATCATCGACTTCTTCTTGCAGCAGCCGTTCTTTTTGGCCGCCGAGTTTTTTTTGAACCTCTTCCATCTCTTTTTTGACAGCGGGGATTTGGCTATAGCGGATCTCAGCGACTTTATTATAATCGCCGGACCGTTCAGCCTCTTCCTCTTGGAACTTCAATTGCTCAAGTCTGTTCTTTTTGTCTTTGAGTGAATCGATCAGGTTTTTTTCTTCATTCCACCGTTGTCGCAAAAGAGTGAGCTCTTCCTTCAGATGGGCAATCTCTTTCCCAATCTTTTCTGCTTCGGCAAGCGCTGCAGGAGAATCTTCCCGCTTTAACGCCTCTTGTTTCACGATGAAGCTAGAAAGTTCCCGTTCTTTCCGATCGATCGGAAGCGGCAAGCTGCCAAGCTGCATCCGGATCAAGCTGGCCGCTTCATCGATTAGGTCGATCGCTTTATCTGGAAGCTGCCTGTCGGTGATGTAACGGCTGGATAAAAAGACGGCAGAATGAATTGCCGGCTCTGTGATCCGGACTCCGTGGAAGATTTCGTACCGCTCTCGAAGACCCCGTAAAATCGCAATGGCGTCTTCAAGGGAAGGCTCTTCAATCACGACAGGCTGAAAGCGGCGCTCTAAAGCCGGGTCTTTTTCGATGTACTTTTTGTACTCATTGAGAGTGGTGGCTCCGATGCAATGGAGTGTTCCCCTAGCAAGGGCCGGTTTGAGAAGATTCGCGGCATCCATGGCGCCTTCCGAGGCTCCTGCGCCGACAAGCGTATGGACTTCATCGATAAAGAGGAGGATGTTGCCTTCGCTTTTTTCGACTTCTTGCAAAATGCCTTTCAAACGTTCTTCAAATTCCCCCCGGAATTTTGTTCCGGCAATGAGGCTTCCCATATCGAGAGCAAAAAGCTGCCGCCCTTTAAGAGAGTCAGGGACGTCGCCTTGGATGATGCGCTGGGCAAGACCTTCGGCAACAGCGGTTTTGCCGACGCCGGGTTCTCCTATTAGAAGAGGGTTGTTTTTCGTACGGCGGGAAAGCACCTGCATAGTACGCAGAATCTCTTCATCCCTGCCAATGACAGGATCGAGTTTGCCTTCTCTAGCGAGCGCTGTCAGGTTTTTGCAATATTTGTCGAGCGTTTGAAGGGCTTGTTCTGCCGTGGGAGAATCGATATGCATAGTTCCTCGGATTTCTTTGATTTTACGTTCAACGTCTGAGACGGATATTTTGTTTTTCCAGCTAGCAAAAGGCTCTTTTCCTTTGTGCCAAAAAGCAAGCAGCAGATGGTCACTGGCGATATACGAGTCGTTCCATTTTTTACCGATTGTTTGGGCTTCTTGAAAGAGTGTTTGGACTGCAGAAGAAATGGCAGGCTGCTGAGGGGATCCCGTGTAGATCGGCAATTTTTTGATCGCCTTGTCGAGCTTTTCCAGCAGCTCTTCGCGGCTGAGCTGATTTGCGGCGGCAAAGGTTGAAAAGTAGCCTTGCGGGTCTTCAAAAAGAGCTTTAAGCAAATGAAGGTCAGAAACTTCTGTCAGGCGATTTGCCTGGGCTTCTTCAATGGCGCTTTGTAGGGCTACGCTCACGGCTTCTGTCAATTGTGGGTGCATAAAAACCTCCTTTCCTTCAAATTTAGCAGACTGGAGTGCCAAGTGCAATATTTATGTTATAATTTGTTTAAAATAAGTTAGATATGATTTGAGAATGTGAGTGACCAAAAAGACTAATTAAGTAGTTTTGGGAGCTTGGATCATTTTGCCGTTAACGCTCGTTTTGCTCCGAGTGTTGGTGATCTTTGAGGGATAATTTGGATCGTTGCTAGGCTCAATAGTCACTTCAATGGGAGTCAGCCAAAAGACTGTTTTCGCACGGTCTTCCGGAGCGATCTCGTAAATCGATCCATCGTTGAACATTAATTGAGAGCCGTTTTGCAGGTTTTGTTCGAGGTAGATGGGAGATGCTTTTGCTGTTGTCGACACGGTTGAATAAAGCACGGTCGTTGCAAAGACAACGATGGCTGATATCGCACGGATGGGATGCATAAAACCTCGACTCTATAGGCGTCTTTTAAAAAAAATATTTGAATATTGCAAGAGGATTCAGAAAGGTTCTGGAGAAAGCCGGCGCAGGTGGTCACGCAAGCCACGGAGGGCTTTGCATTGATGGTCGCGGCTGCTCAGGATTTTCTCAGTCAGGCGCAAGTGGTGCCATGCTTTGTTATAATCGAGTCGTTGTAAGGCCAAGATAGAAAGATAGTACTCGACCACGCAGCTGTTCGGATCGATTTGGTGATGGAGCTCTAGTGTTTGGAGCGCCTCTTGTTGCCTGCCGAGTTGGAGCCACGTGACGGCAAGTTGAAGAAGGGCTGCGCGGAAACGGGGATATTTTTTCAGCACGTCTTGAAGCTTTTTTTGTTTTTCTAAAACAGATTGCCGTTTTTCATCGACATGGAGATAGACGGCTTTAAGAGCGTCCGCATCTGCGCGTCCTTCGAAATAATCGTCGGCGACTGTTTCAGGGGAAACTGCCCATTCAAAGGTGTAGTTTTTCAGAGGTTCAAGGAGGGCTTTTCCTTCTTTTTTGTTTCCAATAAAGAGGTAGTTCATGCCGAGGAAAAAATTGACAAGGGGGTCTTCTCCGATGTAACGGCGGGCTTTTTCGTAGAGTTCCACGGCTTTCTGATGATCGTTTTGCCCCCAGGCCACAGAGGCTTGATTGAAATACGCCATGCCGATCACTTCTTTTATATTCCGTTCCATCAAACGGCGGGTGTCGATTCCCAAATAAGTCTCAGAGGGAAGATCGATGCCTCGTGCGGTCGTTTCGATGTTGACGATCTTGACGCCTTTGCGGTAGCGTACATAGATGTGGCCGGGAGGTGTGATGATCTCGAGGGGAAGCCCAATTCTTTGAGCTAAGCAAAGGTATAAAATAGAGACTCCTAGGCAAACGCCTTCCCTGCTGTCCATGACGGAGGGTAAGAAAGTATAGAGATCGATGTCTTTGACGTGGAGAGAATGGGGAGGGAATCGGAATTTCATCTCTTGAAAGATAAACCGGTTGATCTCGCGGATGTAATCTTCGGGTGTTGCGCTCTGCGGAAGCCTAGCTAAAATCTGCAAGGCAATGAGGTCAAGGCCTGCTTCATATTGGCGGATATCTTCGACATTTTCGTTGAACTGCTCAATGAGCAGCCCGCGGCCTAAATCGATCTCATGAGGTTGTAGAGAAGCAAGCTGTTCGCGCGTCCAGATTTGGTGTCCTTTGATGAAGCGGTTGGCCAGGCGGCCGCCAAGTTCTTCAATGGCGCTGAGCTGCTCTGCGGAGAGTTTGACTGTTTTTTCGTATTTTTGCCGGGTGATCAGCGAGATCACGGCTTGGATATCGAACACCGGAAGTGTGACCTGGATGCCGCTTGGTTTGACTTGTCCGCCGGATAACAGGTGCCAAGCTTGGGCAAGCGCTTTTTTCCCTTCATCGGTAGTTGGATAGAGCTCATAGAAAGCAAGATGCTGCGAAACAGACAGCGGATCTAAGCTGCTCAGGCGGGATTTTAAGAAAGGATCTTCTCCCTGGAGCAAACAGGGTAAAATGAGCAGTAGAATCCATCGTTTCATAAGTAGTGATCATAGGGGTATCTTTAGGTGAATTCAATTTAAAAAAGGTCATCAATGATAATCTGGTTATCAACAGCGCTTAAGTATGCAGGATTGGGACTGGCTCCATAAGAAGTGATGATGGTTTTGAAGAGTGCTTTTCTTGTACGGGTCATCGTACGAAAAGTTTCTTTTTTGCTTTGTACTTCCTGTGCATAGGATTTTGAAATCTGATAGGGAGCGTTGGAAAATTTAATTGGGGGCGCATTTCAAGAAAAAAATGCCCCCAAACTGGAAAAAAGCAGAGATTTGGGGCTGTTTTCTTTCTAAAGTAGCCCCCCAACATGGGGGTGTTAAAGATTATTTCAAAATGGCTCGGATGGCTTTTTTTAACGGCTCATGGCGGGCAATCTCTTCCAGGGGAACATGGAGCCGGTACGTCCAGTTTGTTGGAAGGATCTTACCGGGGATATTGATCCGCTCATCGGCGGGATGGGATGAGATAAGTTCGGGAAAAAGGGCGAGGTATTCAGATAGAAGATTGATGTGGAAAAGCGAAGGGGTGTGGTGAGCATCGCGGAGGATTTCTAAACGATGGTCGTAAGAAAGGTCAGGGGAAAAGGTCCATCCTTTGAATGTGCAAAATTCTTTGGCGTCTTCGATAGGATCGAGCCACCATAGCTGCAAGGTTTCTGAATCGTGGGTGGAGACAGTGGTCATCGAGAGAGTCGGGTAGTCGTTGAAAGGAATGAATGCTCCGCCCTGATCGTATTTCCGCTGCCAGCGGATCACTTTCGTTCCGCAGATGCCTAGCTCTTCAAGGGTCGTTCTGACGGAAGGGGGCACAGTTCCTAAATCTTCCGCAATGGGAAGCATCGAAGAGGCGCTGAGCATCATGAGGAGTATCTCTTTCCCCTGGGGAACCCAAAGAGCAGGATTTTCGGGAAGGAATTTTCCTTCTTTCGGGGGGTGGCCCAGTGGGATGGACCAGATACGGAAAAATCCGACGACGTGGTCAATGCGGTAGAGATCGTAATAATTCGTGGCGGCTTTGAGCCGATCTTTCCACCATAAAAAATCTTCGTTTTTCAAATCTTCCCAGTTAAAGAGTGGAAATCCCCAGTACTGCCCCTCACTGTCGTAAGCATCGGGAGGAGCTCCGGCAGAAAGGTTAAAATTAAACCGGTGGGGTTTAAACCACGCGTCGGCGCTGTCGGGGCTGATAAGGATCGGGATGTCTCCTTTGAGAAGGATCCCTTTAGAATGGGCATGCTCTTTCACTTGGATCATCTGGAGATGGCAGAGGAACTGGAGGAGTAAATAGAAGACGATATCTTGAGCGTGCTGAGCTTCCAGTTTTTTAAAATCGGGAGTTTTAAGTTCTTGAGGCCAGCTCATCCACGGTGTGTGTTGGAGTTTGTCTTTGAGGACTTTGAAAAGAGCATACGGAACAAGCCACTGATTTTGGTCTAAAAAGAGTTGAAATTCTTCGGTTTTGATGAGGTCGGCCCCTGCTTCAGTGCAGTAAGCATGGAGGAAGTTGAGTTTAAGAGAGAGGATTTCGAGATACGAGACGCGGGGAAGGGCGTTCAGATGAGAGGCATCGGGAGGTGTTGGATTTCCCGGGAGATGGTGCAGCGAGAGATAGATCGGGTGGAGAGCGCAGGAAGAGAGAGCGCTGTAAGGGGAGGGATCTGTCCCAGAGTCGTTGAGAGGAAGCAGCTGGATCACTTCAAAGCCGACGTCATGGCACCAATCGATCAGCAAGATGAGATCGGCAAATTCTCCGATGCCGGAGCTTTGGGCTGTTTTGAGACTGGCTAGGGGAATATTGATTCCATGGCGGGGTTTGACTCCGATTTTGTTCCAGTGCTCCGCAGACGGCAGCCGTTTGAAGTCGATCGTCACGGTTACTTCCTCTTAATGTCAAAAATCGACGGGCCTGTTTTTTGCAGAGTGTGGCCCCGCTCGGGCAGCTGTCCGGTTTGAAGAGCGGTCTTCCACGAAAAGGCTTTTTCTAAAAATTTTTCAAGAAAATCGGCCATTTTATCACCGTCGAGACCCGGAAAGTAAACATACGCATACATGGCGAGTTGGTTGTTCCTTTCGCTGTAGCAAAAGTTTCCAGTACGGGGAAAAAGAGTGTTTTCTTTGAGGGTTTCGAGCAGGATGTGTTCTCTGAATTTCCCCGCGGGGATCTCGGAAATAAAGGCGGCAACGAGGATTCGGTCTTTGTCTTCTTCTTTGAGCTGGACATGGAGCTCGCCATTGATGACGAGGTTGCAGGCGCGATGGTGGTCCGGATGGAGGGGGACTTGGATGAGCGCGCCAAGGTCGGCAAGGAGTATTGCAAAATGATCCATACTTATTTTTTCTTCTTCTTTTTCTCGTTTTCTTCTTCTTCCTCTTCTTCGAGTTTCTCTTCAAGATCTTCTAAGGTTTCGATGAAACACATGAGAAGTTCTTGCCGTTGCCGTTCATCTCGGAAGAGGCGGGGAGCGACTTGCCGCATGGCATCACGGAACTGCAGGTAGATGATCAGCTGCGCGAGCTCTTCTCCTGCAATGCCGAGTTGTTGAGAGAGAAGGAGAGCTTTATCAACGGAGGGGTATCTTTCTTGAATAAATCGCATGAAGATGCGGGAGAGCGATTCGAAGGTGATGCGAGGCGGTAGTAAGAGCCCTTGCCGGTCAAAGGAGCTGGCGATCAGCCGCATGCGGGAAAAGAAATATCTGTAGACACCTAAAATCGCCTGCATATTGCGGGTTTCTGCGAGGTATTTTTGAAGTTCTTCCCGGGGGATTGAAGGCCCTTTTGCTTTAATGTCTGCCCCTAAAGAATGGAGCACAAAGTCGATGACGGTTTTCATTTTATCAAAAGCAAATTGATTGGCAAGTTCTTGATAGAGCGTATGGGCATCTCGCTGAGTTCCCGTAATATTTCGGTAAAGATCACGAAGGGCTGTTGGAGAGCCAAGCCCTTGCGTCGAAAAATTACGGGCTTGAATGCCGATGTTGCGGCCTGATTTGATTTCTCGTTCGTATAAACGGTTAAGTTCTGTTTTGGCCTGTTCCAAGACTGCTTTCATCGAAGGGTCGGCGGTTTCTAAGAGGAAATCGAGCGCCTCATCTACAAGGGCTAAGTCGGTATAAGCGGCTCTAAGTTTGCGGATGATATCTTCTACAGAATCGCGCGCCGTAATCCGGACGCGCAAAGCCAGCAGAGTCCGTGCTTGGAGCTCAGGGTTTCGACGTTGATAGGCTTCTGAAACTGATTGGAGCTCTTCAACGGCATTGACTTCCTGCTCTTCATCGACCTGTTCTTGTTTGGTCTCTTCAGATCTGGCTTTTTCTCGAACTCTTTTTTCTAAATTCTGAAAATTGCGGGAAAGGGCAAGCGGGTTCCAGGCATTGAGATCTCCCCACTCGTCAAAGCCGATTTGAGCAGCTTCCTGAGCAATTGCATATTGGCTCATCCTTGTAGCCGCTTGCTGCTGAGCGGTTTTCTGCTGCTGGGTGTGCTGAATGCCTTGGCTGACTATGTGGTCGTCGGACATGAAGCCTCTTTATTTTATCAAAACCACAAAGTGGCTGTTTTTGTCTATAGACCTCTTTCGGTTGAATTAATCTAGGCTGCCGGGTAAAATCTCCGCAATTTTTCAAGGAATTTTACATTGAAACGCTCTTTTGCAATCCTTTTAATGGCTTTTTCCGTCCTTTTGGCAGATCCTAAGGTTGATCTAAACAACTACCGGTTGTTCGTCACGAAGGTCGATCCTGATTCTCATTATTTTGCCCTGTCGAATAATTTGGTCTTTGGTATCCCTGAAACACGGTGGGCGACCCAGCCACTTCCTAAAGAGGGAGACGAAGTTTATATCGGATCGTCTCCGCAATGGGTCGAGGGTCCTAAGATGGGAGGATTTGATATGTGTTTTGTACAAGACTCTGAAAAAAAGCTGTTTAGTGTGTCGATCGTTGCACAATACAAAACGTCGGATTTATCCTATGTCGCTTCTGAACGTGTCGAGGTTGAACCTGCGGGCTGGATTTCTCCTGCCATCTACCGCGATGTGATCGTCCTGTCTGATGGATCCATGTGGATCAAAATAAAACGTGGGAGGGCGTTATTCGAACCCAATGCCCGTGTTTTTATCAGTAAACAAAAAGAAGGCGATTATTTGATCATCGATCTCGATAAGCTCGACTATTCTTGCGCATGTAAATCTCAGAAAGTCATGGCCTGGCGCCGATTTGAACGGGTCAAGCCATGGAGTCCCTCTCCAGATTAAGCCTTTATCGATTTGATTTTAAAGAACAAATTCCTATAATTGCTGGCCATCACGGAGGCTTTTATGGGTAAAACGCTTAAATTCTTTTCATTGCTGTTTACGGTTGTGTTTGCAGTGCTTACAGCTGAATCCGCAACGGATGAAAATCAATTTCTGTCAAAGGTCAAAGAAAAATATCGGTTAACTGTCACTGAGGTCGATCCGGAACATCATTGCTTTAAGCTTTCGAATAAGCTGATTTGTAATCTTACCAAAGGAAGATTGAAAACAGATGCGCTTCCTGTCGTGGGAGATGCCGTCTTACTATGGTCCATTACAAGATCTTACGATCGTCGATTGAGCCATATTGAACAGGGGGAGCTAGCTGTTTTTATTAAAGGTGGTGAAGGTGAATTGCCGACTAAGTCAATCATCAATGTTTGGATTTCTTGCGAGGATGAATATCCAGTGTTTCTATACGACTCTGACCCCGACCAAGAACGTTTCATCTTATCCGATGCATCGGAATGGATTAGAAAAAGCAAGGAGCCGACTGTCTTTGCTCCAAAAGATCGTATCATTATCAGCAGGTTGAATGACGCTGAATTTCTTCTGATTAATATGGACAAAAATACACTGGTCAATCTTCACGGTGGAAAAACGGGTATAAAGCTTGCTTATGAAATAGTCGAGCCTTTCAATTTAACGAGAGGGGCCAAAAAGTAAATGGGTAAGATGCTTAAATTCTTTTCGTTGTTTTTTATGGTTGTGTTTGCACCGCTGCTGGCTCTCGATATGCCGCTTGCAGTTTCCGAGACGGTTGAAGATGTAATTCAATTAAAGTGCAAAGAAAAATACCGGTTAACTGTGACAGAGATCGACCCTGAACATCAGTGTTTTAAGCTGTCGAATAACTTGATCTGCAATATTCCTAAAAAAAATTGGGAGAGGGATTCTCTTCCTGCAGTGGGAGATGAAATAACTCTTGTTCCCATTTCTCGAATTCACAGTCGTGAATTGACCCATATTGAACAGGGAGAACTGCGTGTTCATAATAGAAGTTCCAATGGAAGGCAAGACATCGATGTTTGGATTTCAAGCGAATCTGAATATCCTCTGTTCATTTCTCGCCATGAGTCAGTATGCATTGCTCAAGGATGGTTTTCAAATACAGACGAAGAAGTGTTTACTTTAACAGATGGATCGAGTTGGATTAAAAACAGCAAGGTAAGGAGTGTTTTTTCTGAAGGAGATCGTATCATCGTCTGTTGTTATAAAGGCAATAAATATCTTCTGATTAACTTAGACAAGAGTTTCCAGTCCAATATTAGGGAAAAAAAACAGTTTAGACAGCTCGCTTATCAAATCGTAGAGCCTTTCAATTTCAAGAAAAATGAATAAACAGATTAAGCTCTTTTCTGTGCTATTTGTGATGATTTTGACAACGGTTGCTGCTGAGACACAGGAAGAAATATTTCGATCGAGAGTTTCCGAGCAATATCAGTTAACTGTCACAGAGGTCGATCCCGAAGAATACTGCTTTAAACTATCGAATCAGTTGATCTGTAATCTTCTCAACCAAAATTTGGAGACAGATATCCTTCCTGAAATCGGGGATAGTGTGGAGCTTCATCCCATATTAAGATATTACGGTCTGGGAGCGACCCATATTGAGTATGGAGAACTGGGCGTTTTTCTAAATCGTGGTATCCAGTTGCCGGAGAAACCGATCGTTGTTTGGATCTCCGGCGAGTCTGCTTGCCCCTTATTTGCGCGTAGCGAAAAAAGTTGGCAAGCGGACGCCCACAAAGAGATTATGGTCTTATCAGACGGATCGAGATGGATGAGGAAAGAGGAGGAAAAAACTCTTTTTATTTCGGGAGATCGTATCATTGTGGCCAAGGGTGATCAAGATGAATATCATCTGATAAATTTAGACAAGAGTTTTCGGTTCGAGCTGAGCGACGGGCTAAAGGTTGGAACGCTTGCCTATGAAGCGGTAGAGCCTTTCAATAAGCCTACCAAAGAGTGATTCCAGCGCGCACGATCAGCGAGGGGTCTAAGCTTTCTCCGGGAAGATAGCCTCGGCTTTTTCCTCCCAATTGAAGAAAGAGGGCGCCCGTTTCCCAGAGTTTTCTCTCAGCGATCAAAGAGACGGAAGCTCCGAAACGGGAATCTGAAGTGTTCGCGTTGAGATTGTGATCTTTGAGCTGAGAAAATGTAAACCGTTTTTGGTGCATATCGATATCAGGCTGATACCAGAGGTCTGCCCGGTATCCGATTTGGAACGATCCAAAGTCCCACTGATGCGGATTTTCGATGCCGCAGCCCATATAGTTCATTCCTACGTGGCGTCCATTGCGGAGATAGAAGTAGATGGGTCTATTGTCTTTCAAGAGGAAGTTTTCTAAGTAATACTCTGGGCCAAAGGGAGTGAGTCCTAAGCGGGCTCCTGGAAGGTATTTGTACGATCCAATGGAGACCATCGGGATCGGTCCTTCTTTTCCCTCTCGAATAAATTTCCAAACGCTGGCTATAGAATAATAGGTAAAAGGATCGAGCAGGTTGACCAGGGATTGTGTCGCAAGGGACTTGCGAGTGAGTTTACTCCCGGCATACGTATCGTTGAGAAGGGAAAGATATCCGTCCATGTCATTGCCGTCAGAGTGGCCGGTGAGGGTTGCATAAATAGTAAGATCGTGCGCTGTGAGAAAGTAGAGGGAGTTTTGCCGAGGATTGATTTGTCCATTTTTTAGCCATTGCATACGGATTTTGTTTGCAAAAATAGCTGTTGCTTCAACACCGCCTGAGTAAATATCTAGTAATTGAAAGGCATTTATTTTTTCGGAATAGAGCAGATCAGTGGCAGCTCCTCCGCGACCATAGGGTGGAGGGACATTGAAGGTATATTTCTCTACTTTTGCTGTAGGAATGCTGCGCGCCCTATAACCATGGCCGAAAACTTCATGTTGCACAACTGCTGACATGTAATTGACAGGCTCCCAGAATAATAGTAATTCCGCAGCTCTGGAAAGCTGCGCCCAAAGAGCAGGATTTGTTTGATACAGATTAGTTAAACGCTCAAGGGAAGAGTGCTGTACAAGTTTATGCGCGATGAGTAAATCGTCAGCGCCGGCATAAGGAGAGAAATACGGATCGAAAATAAGGTTGTTCTGATACAAATCGTGTTGAGGTTCAGCGCAAAGAAGTCCCGTTCCAAGTAATGCAAGTAGAAATTTTTTCATTTTTAATCCGAATAATTCGGATTATTTTATTAAGAAATAATAAAATTCGCAATAAGCAAAAATTATTTGTACGCGTTCAGGGGGTATTCAGGGAAATTGCATGATAAATAGCTCCCGAAGAGAAACAGGATCCGCTTCGCGGGAAGATCAGGCAGGATTTGCAGGATGGTCTCTTTTTTATCTTGCCAATCCTGCCGACATTGTCGATCTTACCCATCCTGTTTTTCTCTATGAATACATCATGTCAAGATGTTTATCATGCAATTTCCCTGAATACCCCGTGAACGTGTACAATTATTTTAACTCAGCTGAATTCTGCCCAGCGGCTGGATTCTCATCTCAGGCACGATCTCCTGGTAAGAGACGACGGGCAGATCGGGGAATTCTCCTTCAATCAACTTCCGGGCAAACCGGCGGACGTCGATCGCTGTCAAGAGGACAGGGGGCTGGCCTCCAGCGGGCGTTGGGGTAATGGTGGATCTCATGGAATGCATGATCATTTGGACGGAATCGGGATCCAAGGCGAGGTAGGAGCCGGCAGAGGTTTGTTTGATGGCGCCGCGGATGAGATCTTCGATCTCGGGATCAAGGAGGTAGACGGCTAGGACTGATTGTCCTTGGGAGTATTTGTAGCTGATGTACCGTTTCAGAGATGACCGGACGTATTCGGTGAGGAGAACGGTATCTTTTTCGGTCTGGGCCCATTCGCTGAGAGCTTCTAAAATAGTGCGGAGATCTTTGATGGAAATTTGCTCTTGAACCAGGCGGCGGAAGATCTCGGTGAGTTTTTGAAGAGGTACCAAACGGGTGACCTCTTTGACGAGATCGGGATACGATTTCTCGACGAATTCCAAGATCGCGCGGACTTCTTGGATACCGATGAAGTCGCTGGCATGCATGCGGTAGAAGTAGGAAAGATGGAGGATCATCACATCAAGAGGTTTCCAGAACTTAATGCCGGCTTTTTGGAGGACTTCTTGGTACCTAACGTCGATCCAAATCGAGGGCATGCCAAAGACAGTCTTCGATTGTGTAAATGGAACATTGTATTTTTTGAGGATGTCGGGGCTTTCATTGACGAGGAGGTAGCCGTCGGGGATTTTTCCACGGAGGACTGGGACTTCGTTTAGGTAGATCGCATATTCGTCGGCCTCTAGATTAGGGGAATCGGTCCGGACATGGATGCCGGGAAAGCGGACGCCGAGATCTTGATAGAGAGCGTGCCGCATCTTCGGGACCATTTCCTCAATAAAGGTGGTGCCGGCGCGGTCTTTTTTCATCAGAATCGAAAGATTTTTACCGACCTCTAAAATGATCGGGAGTGTGAGGGCATATTCATCGCTCGGTCCGCGGACCATCGCATGGCCAGCGACTTCGGTGTCGGCAGTGCCGATCATGCCAGCAGCAGCCTTGGTCGCCGTTTTTTTTAGGGTGCGCAGCTTAGAAATCCCGAGACCTCCGGTGAGGAAAGCTAAGATAAGAAAGATAATTTTTGGAAAGCCTGGAATAAACGCAAACAAGAAGAGCACGAACGCGGAGATGAGGATCGCTTTAGGTTGGCCGAGGAGCTGGGTGGAGATCTCCGTTCCCAAGTGGGCGTCTTTTTTCTCACTCGAAACGCGGGTGGTGACGATACCGGCGGTCATCGAGATGAGGAGAGAAGGAATCTGAGAAACAAGGCCGGAACCAATCGAGAGCAAGGTATAGGTTTGGGCCGCTTGGAGGGCTGACATGCCGTGCATGGAGACCCCGATGATCAATCCGGCGATGATGTTAATCACTGCAATCACGATACCGGCGATCACGTCCCCTTTAACGAACTTCATCGCACCGTCCATGGCTCCGTAGAGTTGGCTTTCTTTGGCCAGGGCAAGGCGGAGATCGCGGGCTTGATTGGCATCGATGATGCCACTTCTCATATCGGCATCGATGCTCATCTGTTTCCCGGGCATCGCGTCCAAGGTGAAACGGGCAGCGACTTCAGCAACCCTTTCAGCACCTTTTGTCACAACGATGAACTGCACGATCGTAATGATCAAGAAGACCACGCCGCCAACAACAAAGTTACCGCCGACAACGAAGTTCCCGAACGTCTGAATAATATGTCCTGCGTAAGCATATAGCAGAATCTGCTTGGTCGCAGAAATTTCAATGCCGAGACGGAAGAGGGTCGTGATCAAAAGTAAAGAGGGGAACATCGATAGGTTGACAGCTTTCGGAATATAGAGGGCGACCATCATCAAGGCAATGGAAACGGTCATGTTGATCGCAATCAAATTGTCCAAGAAGGCCGAGCTGACGGGGATGATGATCATCATGATGATGGTGATCACGAAGAAAGCCAAGACAACGTCGCTGGACTGGGCAATGATGCGTAAGAATCGTTCACCGCCTAGCGCGCGGGCGATGTTTTCAAAGAAAGGTTTCATTCAATTCAATGCTCCGTTTCCAAAATCTCTCTTAAATAAGGGAAAAATTGGGAAGGGAACAATTATTTAAAGAGCTCGGGTTCTTCTTCGCCTGCTTCGAGACGTTTGAGCCACTGCAGGATCTCGGCGATGGCTTCATACGTCTCCTCAGGTACATATTCGCCGATTTTGCCTTTCCTGAAAAGGGTTTGTGCAAGATTGACGTTTCTCATAATGGGGACAAATGCCTGCTGGCCGATCTTAATGATCTGGTCTGCGGTGAGTCCTTGCCCCATGGTCAAAATCTTGGGAGCGGGTTCTTTGGCTTCATCATATTCGAGTGCGACAGCCAAGTGGATGGGGTTGGTAATGATCGCACGGGCGCGGCGGGCGGCCATCGGACCTTCTTGATAAGCAAGTTCTTGGGCAACTTGCTTGCGGCGGCTTTTCATGTGAGGGTCGCCTTCCGTATCGCGGAACTCTTGTTTGACCTCGAATTTTTCCATCTTCATTTCTTTTTGGAAGTTGTACCGTTGGTAGGCGAGGTCGAAAATGGCCACAATCAAAAAGAAAATTCCAACGCGAATGATAACTTTGGTCAAAAAGGAGGAGAAGACGTAGGCGCTGCCGATGGGGGCAATCGCGGCGGTACCGATGATTTCAGGAACACTGTTGTAGATGACCGAATAGATCAAAAACATCGCCCCGGCGATTTTTAAAATCGATTTGATGAGTTCAATCCACGTCTTCATCTTGAACATGTTTTTCAAATTGGTCACGGGATTTAACCGCTTCAAATCGATTTTAAGCACTTCGCTCGAGAAGACAGGGCCGACCACTAAAAAGGAGACTAAGATTCCGACAAGGCTGGTGATCACCACGATCGGAAGGCTTGTTTCCAGAATAATTTGTAAACACTGGGCCAGATAGCCGCCTGCACGATTCGTCAGATCGACATTTCCTGCAACACTGCGAAAAGTTCCGACAATATACCCCCCGAGCTGCTCAAATAAATATTTAGTGGTAAAAAGGACAACGGCGATCGAGGTGATGAAGGTAAAGACGGAAGGGAAATCTTGCGACTTAGCGACCTGACCCTTTTTGCGGGAGTCTCTAAGCTTCTTCGGGGTCGCCTTTTCGGATTTTTCTGCCATGGGTAACCCCTCTTATCGCATACTTTGGTATTTTTTTGGGGGTATTTTTTCGCACGGAGAGAGGAGCAAATTTTCTAATTTCTATTTTGTCCGAATTTGTGGATAATGGATCTCTTTAGATGAGAGGAAGAAAGAAATTCTTTCACTCAAAAAGAAAATTTAAACTTGAGGAGACGATGAACAAAAGTAATATCAAACATTACCGATGGATAATTGCTGGACTGATTTTCTTCATAACCCTCGTCAACTTCATTGACCGTTCGGCGATCTCGTTTGTTATCGGGCCTCTAAAGCAAGAGTTTCACTTCACCGACACGCAGTTCGGGATTATTCTTGCGGCCTTTGGACTCGGCTATATGCTTCTGACCGCTTTTGGTGGATGGCTTGTCGACCGTTTGGGCGCGCGGATTGTATGGCCTCTGGCTGCGATTACTTGGTCTCTATGCGTCGGCTTGCTCGGCTTTGCTTCAGGATTTTTGGGATTCATCATGCTCCGCTTTCTTTTAGGCGTCACGGAAGGGCCCCATTTCCCCGCTATGAGCCGATCGATCAGCAATTGGCTTCCGCCCTCGGAACGGGCCAAAGCCCTTTCTTTAGGGCTTGTCGCGATTCCACTCTCTGCAGTGGTTGGCGCCCCTATTACATCGTATTTAGTCGCTGATTTCGGCTGGCGTGTGATGTTCATGGCCATGAGTGCAACGGGGATTGTTTGGGCATTCGTTTGGTACATCTGCTTTAGAGACCGCCCTTCCGAATCAAAATTTGTCAGCAAGGCCGAGCTGGAACTCATCCAAACACCTGCGATCAATAAAAAAGTTAACGAAAAAGCGGCGACGGTTGATTGGCGCTTCATTCTGACCAATCCGACACTGATCGCCAATAACATTGCCTACTTTGCCTATGGTTATATGTTATTTTTTATGACCCTTTGGCTTCCGGGATATTTCCTTACCCAGCATGGACTTGACCTCAAGAGTGTCGGCTGGTATTTGACAATTCCATGGCTGATTGGGGCTGCCTTCTTAAAATGCGGCGGAATTCTTTCAGACTGGCTTTATAAGAAATACGGCCGCCTTAGACTTGCTAGATCTCATGTGATTTGGTGCAGTCAATTAATCGCTGCGATTTTTTTCATGGCTCTTGGTTTCACAGAGTCTTTCAACCTCTCTTTAGTCTTCTTGAGCTTAGGGCTTGGGTTTGGACAGATGTCGCAGCCAGCGTTCTTCAGTGTCAATATCGACGTTGCAAAAGAAAGGTCCGGCGCTGCTCAAGGCGTTACCTCGAGCTGCCTTGCGGTTGCAGGGGTCCTAGGACCGATCTTAACCGGAATGATTGTCGACTTCACAGGAAACTACAAAGGAGCCTTCTTGCTCCTCGCAGGATTCACGTGCATTGCTGTGATTACCGTCGTCTTGTTCCATCGCCCAGATCGTGAATGGTCTTGCGCTAAGAGGGTGGTGTCGAATTAAGGCTTCGCAGTATCCTTGGAACGCCTTTGTAGCTTGTTACGCAAGAGGTCGATTAATAACCTGAGTTTCGAGTTCATTTCATAGGGAGTTGCTATGCCTTTCGAGTTATTTTCGAAACTCACAGCAACTCCCTATAAACTGAACCCAAAACTCAGGTTAATAGGATAAATGACCAGCGATGATGAGGATTTGAACGAGAAAGGGTTGCTTGAGACGTTTGCCACTGATTGTCTCTGTCAAAAAATCGTCTGAATCGGTATTTTCTGGAGCGTGCCTTAAGAGAAAATCAATGATGGGGGCCATACTAACACCCTCCCCTCCATACCGAATTTTTTCAGTGAGATGCTCTAAGATCTTTTTTAAAGAATATTGTTCATCAAAATCTTTGAGCATCTGCTGCTCTGTGAGATTAGGGGCACAGGCTGCATAAGGATCCAAGTAGTCTGCCATTTCAGCTCCTGGAATGCCACGGATTTTACCAATTGCTTTCAAGACTTTATTCTTAAAATGAGCAGGATCCCCGCCATATATATCTTTGTATTTTGCAACGAGTGTTTGGAAGATACTGCTCCGGAGTTGTTGTAGCTCTCGATCATAAAGTTCTGTGACGACTCGATCGACATGAGCCAGAGCGAGTTGAGATTGGGCAGCGTGGTGTACTTGAAGCGGGCTAAATTGTTTAAGAGATTGGTAGACGGATAAAATGGCTTGGACATGTCCTCCCGCACACGCCATCCCGCCAATTGCTATCTGCGCCAATAAAACAGCTTTGATATTCACCGTTTTTTCTTGCGCTACTGCATGGGGCAGCAGATAAAAGATGTGTTTAAGTACAAAGACCATTTTTTGGACAAACTTTTTCCCTTCTTCTCCATGCGGAACGCCTGAATGAGGGCTGCCGTTTAAAACTTTAATGATTTGTCCAATACCTCTTTGTAAATTCTCCAGGGAGTTTCCGTCTGCATAGGGGGCAATCGAGTTTTTCACATCTTCAAAAGTTTGGAGAAGCATATTTTTAACGTCGAGATTTTTAACTTCATCGGGAAGATCAGGAATTGAATGGCAAGAGAGCTTGGAGAAATTGATCGAAACTTTTTCCAAAGGAATGACTTGATCATCGCGCATCAGGATTTTAACCGCGTAGTTTTCTTCCCCTGCCAGTTTTTTTTTGCAAGCGGTTTGAAGGCTTTTCCCAAATAGGGTTTGTTCCAATTTTTTGATTTCAATGAGCTCTAAGACCTCCTCCCTTCTAAGTGAGCAAACCCTGATTAAATAGAAAGCAATGGTTGCAGGGTCATTACAGTAGAGAACTCCTCCATAAGTTCCAAATTCATTTTTCAAGAGCTTTTGGGACAAGTCGCTGTGAGTGAACAGGAGTCCAATTTTTTGCAATTCTTCTTTCGTCTCTTGAGCATGTCGATTTCCATCTTTAATCACCTTCCCAGATTCTGTAGTGATCGTCGGAAAAGAGAGAGAAAGCCCATTTTTTTCATCGAGTTCAACATACACAATTCCCTGGTGTAAAGAGGCTTCTCTAAGCGAAGTCCACCCAGGAATCAGAAGGGATGATGCAGCGCCGATGATCCTTGAAATTCCTGGAGCGTACATTCTAGGGGGCACAAACAAGGTTTTGGGATTGACTAAAACAGATTGGGCGTTGCTCGTCCACTGCATAATATCGGCATCATCAGTGGAATAATGGAGATTAGCTTTTTCCATTTTATCGATGAGAGAACTTCTGGAAAGTTCCTGATGGCGAGCTGAAACATAATCTTTCATATCTTCATAAGATTGAGAACAGAGATGGCGCGTGAAAAACAAAAAAGAGGTCGGATCTTCAAAAACAACGGCTCCGCGATAGTAATCAAATCCACTTTCTTCAGGTGGCATATCGACCTCTTTCCACGTACATTTTAACCCAATGGTTTGATGTAAAAATGCATGGAGTCGGAGGGCATAATTGGGATCAATAAAATAGATTTCAATCCTTTCGGTAGGCGTTTGGCACAGTTTCATTAATGGACATCCAGGAATTTTTGGGATGCTTTTGTGATAAAGAGCATTTCCTCCCGGCATCAGAAGCGAGGCATGCATTCCGATGGAGACGGAGATTCCTGGCTGGCAGGTTGCAATGGATTGATATTGAACAGCCCTAGGTTGCTGCCAGTCCAGAGCTTTGAGCAAGGGAACTTCGTCCGTCGCGCCCGGAGCTAGAGGAAGCGCTGCTTCTGTTAGGGGAGTTCCTCCTCTTTGGAACCGAGTTGCCGTAAATTGGAGCTGCGTAACCGGTAGCAAAGTTTGAGGAGTAGCACGAGCCACTTGTTGAGTTGTAGGGGTTGGAGTCGGAGGGAGTGTTCCTGCGAAGGGAGGAATAGCAGGAGCTACTTGTTGGGTTGTAGTTATTGCTGGAGGGGGTACGTTTCCAGGGGGTGGAGTGTTTCTGAAATAGTTTTTAGCGAATCGAGAAATCAAGTAAATCGTTCCCGAAAGAACTAGAGCACCAATGACTTTCCACTGCCAAGGCATCGTCGGTACACAAGAATAAAGCGAAGCCGCGCTCATGGTATTGTAATCGGTGGAGAGGAAGCGGGAAATGGTTTTTGGCATAGGTTCCTTATGCGATGTACAACTTACGAGTTTGGATCAACACGTCCTCGAGTAAATCGCTGATGCCTGACGCTTGCGTCTTGATCGTTGTCATCGGTTCCTGCGATCGTTTTCTTCAGGTCCTCGATCAAATTCTTAAGTTCAGAATCGTTGCTAGAAAGAGCCTCCGCCTCTTGAAGAACCGGCTTAGCTAGATCTGTTTTCTGAGATTTGTCTTTGATTGTACTTAGTTTTCTACTTATTTCTACAATGCGCTGCTTGATTCCTATTAGATGAATCTGAGCAGAGTAGGTATCGCTTAAGTCGATAGTGGATTGAAATGTATGATTGCCCTTCTGAGTTTGGACTGAAATCTCCAGCGAGAATTTTTTTAGCTCGGAGGAGTCACAATAAACAATTTTTTGGATTTTTTGTCCCTTCGAAAGTGATCCCAATGTGGACGTGCCGTCTTTGGTTTGATTGCTGTTCAACAGCTGTAGAATGGGACAAGAAGTTTGGCGAACTGAAATCGATTGAATGTTTTGGTTCAGTGTTTGGGAGAAAATGGCGCTACAAGCCGCCTCCAGCGTGGTGCCTTCTGTGCTCGCTTCTCCATCATCAGGAATCCATTGATATGATGCGTTGGGCAATAGCTGTTTTGCCTGATCGCAAACGATCATTTTCATGATTTCTGCTTTATGGCCTTTAGAAATCCCGATTGCAAATAGATTCACCGATTTTTCCGCCCATTTTTGCTGCAGCTCCCTGACACGAGGCTCAGACAAGTTATCCTCTCCATCCGTTAAAAAAATCAAACTTCTTGCACAGGTGTCAACATCGTGGGCCAGAGGTGTTACAAAGGGTGTTGCAAGGAGATTGAACACGCTTAAGTTTTCAAGAATCCGAGTCGTTTCCTCAAGTGCCGCCATGATTGAGGTGCCACCTCCAGTATTAATACGACTAATCACATACTTAAGATGGAATATATTGGCTTCAGTCGCCTGGATTCTCTTTTGAATGGTCTTTGCTTCATTATCAAAAGTAACCAAAGAGATATAAAGTAGGCGGCCTTGATGCGTTTTTAACTCTAGTTCCATTTTAAAAAGGAGAGAGATTAGAACATCTTTTACTTTGCTGAGACGAGGACCGCCCATGCTGCCGCTGATGTCAATGCAGAAAATAAATTCAGCGGGGGCAGGGGTTAAAAGGTCTTTATCTTGTTGGGCATTGGCCGAAAGCTCGAGCAGGATATAGTGATTTTTACGACCCGTTGCAAGACCTGTTGTACTTGTTAGTTGGCAAGTGAGAGGTTCAGTTGCGGGTTTGGGCTGCTTTCCTGTCTGGGGAGGAACCTTGTTACCTGGTTTCTGAAAGTGGCTAAAAATAGATTGAAGAGTGACAAAGAGAGTGGACATGAGAAGATTGACTTTCCAAGAAGTATTTAACAAAAATCCCATGCCTGTCATCCCGACAAATGAGGCAAAATAATACCCCTTATTTAGTCGATAATTTTTTTGGAGAACAGTTTGGAGGAGGGAAGTCGCAACAAATGCGGCGGCTTGGACAGGAGCTGAGGAGTAGCTGATGAGAGAAAATCTCGACGCAGCAAAAGTGCCGGCAAGACTTAAAATTGTCTGCAGAGCGAAGGCTGTACCAAAACCGACTTGTCTCATGAAGTTCCTCACATTTAGAGAGAAGGTTTTAGCAAAACACGGAGAATAAATGAATTAGATATTATAAATTGTTAACAAAAGATAAAATTGCTAGTATTATTTTTTTTAATTGTGCCCTTTTTGTAAGCCTATCTGGATTGTGGCATCCCATTCAGGTCATGGCTCCACCATGATCGGCGATTCGCCTTCCAAAGCCCGTATTGCTGCATTAGGCAAATAAACCGTTTACAATCACCGAATTCCGGGAGTTTAATTTGCTTTTTCAGGCTCAGCAGCTTTTTTAGCCGCTTGTTCCTTGCGGGTGCGGTTGAGGATGTAAAGATTGCTGCCGACGATGATGATCGCACCGGTGATCATGAACGCATCGGGAGATTTTCCCCACCAGAAAAGATCGAGGGCAACGACCCAGAAATAGGTCGAATAGTCGACAGGCGCCAGGATCGAGGCTTGTGTAAAGCGGAGAGCCTGAGCAATGCAATATTGTCCGATGGCGGTGATGACGCCGACGATGGCAAAAAGACCCCAGTGTTCGAGCGGCATCGGTTTCCAAGGTTCAAAAAGGAGCATGCAAGGCAGCATCGCTAAGATCATCACAACGTTGGGATAGATTGCAATCGAGAGGCTATGTTCGGTTTCTGCTAAGCGGCGCATCAAGATTTTATTGAGGGCGCCGAGGAAAGTTCCCAGGAGAACAACAAGAGCAACCGCTTCAAACATGTTTGTGCCAGGGCGCATCGCCACAATCACGCCCACGAGGCCGATCGCGACTGCGATCCACCGTTCTCGGCTAATGCTTTCTTTGAGCATCCAAGCGCTTAGCACGATCATAAAGAAGGGAGAGGTGTAGCTTAAAGTGTAGACAATCGTGAGAGATCCTTGCTTCATCGCGAACATAAAGCAAAACGTATAGACCAAGCTGACGGCTAAACGAATCAGGTGCCGCTGAGGGTGGTTGGTGCCGAGGACTTTGCGGATGCCGCCGTGGAAGAAGACGGTTACAAAAAGAGGGATAAGGCGGGTGAATGACCGAAGAAAAGAGGCTTGATAAACAGAATAGGTGCCCATGAGGTGTTTAATAAAAGCATCCGCCAGGGGATAAAGAGCGAGGCCGATGATCATTAAAATAACTCCTAAGACTGCTCGATTCTGGAGCTTGCGATTAGCTGTAGGATCTACCGACATAAAACCTCCCAAAAAGCCGACCGCAGTATATTTGAAATCAAATTTTAAAGCACAAAAAAATCAGTTTTGTGATAGGTGGTGAAAGTATGAGGAGAAATATGGCAGTTCATCCTATTTTGCATCCTGTTGTTGCGATCATCGCCGGTGTTTTGATTTTGATCTTTCCGGCTCTTTTAAATTACATCGTCGCCTTTTATTTGATCATTATTGGAATCGTTGGAATAACGGGGTCAATGTAGTGGAATAAGCTCATGGGTGTGATTCGACCGGACTATACCGGGAAGGGTGTTCCAAAGGGTGTTTCAGGTGATTTTCATCCGGATCAAGCCCAACAGGGGATGATTAATCTGCAACAGTCTCAATTGGAGCAGACGGTGACAAATTATCAATTGAGTCTGCAAAACATGACCAATCCCGAAGATATCGCAAGACTTCAGGCCGACTTTCAAAACATTGTGAAGGGATTGATTGGCCCGAGCGGCGTTTTTCGGGATCAACTCAAAAGTGTAGGGATCACCAATCCTGCCGATATCGATGCAGTGGTTAACTCTTATCTATCGATCCCGGGGCTCGATCCACTTATAGGGCCTACGCCAGATACAAACCCGGTTGTTGCACATTTTATCGATGAGCTCACAGCCTGGGAAAACGATACCGGAAGAACACCTGCTGAAAAGCAACTCGCTGATGCGATCCTTTCCGGATTAAGCAAAACCATGACTCCTGAAACAGCCCAGTTGATCCTCAGCGACATGTTCACCCGAAAAACATTGGTCGATAATAAAGATATCTTTGCTCAATTTCCGGGGATTACGATCGATGATCTCCAAGCCATCGCTGCCATGCTGCCGGGATATCCCATCAGTATGCCCATGCAGCCCGTTACGCCCATTACACCGAATCAGCCGCCCTCGTTTGGATATGCGGGATCTGCACGCTTTATTTATGAAAATCAAAGCGGCAAGCCCGACGATCAGATCTATATTCAAGTTGTCGGGACGGATCCGATTACCAATGCGCAATGCTTCGTCAAATACAACCCCGATGGAACCTTCAAGTACATCGATGTTCCCTTACCGAGCGGCATGAAGTCTGAGGACTATGCCAATCGGTTATCTGATTTTACGTCATCGGAGGGTGGAAGAGTCATCTTTTTGCCTCCGGGTGGAGGCATGCGGCTGTATACATCGATCGGCAGCCCTGTTCACATGGATACGTCGACAATGACGATTGGCAGCAAAGTGATTCCGTGCATTATTCAACCCGATCCTCACAACAAAGATCAATCCGGCTTCACTATGCCGTGGGATAAAGTCGAGTTTAATGTCGACTGGGGAACGTTAATGCAAAATTTAATTGCGCAGGGGAAAATCCACAGTGAAGCTGATTTGAATAACCAATTGCTGGTGTCTAACATCGGTAAAGATTTTCCGAACTTGGGTGTTGTCTTTATCAACCCGACCGCTGTCGACGGGTTTTCTCTTCCTTTGTTCGTCGATGCCGCCATGCAAGGCGGAAGTCTAACGCAGCCGGGAGGCTCGGTTTTGCAAGAAGGGGGCATCACGTCGTCTCCAGAGAAAGTTTTCAACGATTTTAACAACAATCTTAAAAACATCCCCTCAACCGGTAATCCCACTCTAGATGCCTATATCCAACAGTCGTGGCAAGGATTATTCATCGGCACCGGTGCTAGTACGCGTCTTTTGTCTCCGATGGATGGATCTGCAACAGGCCATTTCCCCCCAGATTTTTTTACCAAAACGGGTTGGATCGACAAGTTCAAAACCCTTTTTTCAGCCTCGTCGATGAAGATCGATATGGATGAATCGGGAGGAAACGGCGTGTGGGACATGAAGATCAACCCTGTAACGAATGAATTGACATTTACAAACCTCGGAAGTCCCTATTCACCCATTACGTTGAAACTCCCGACAGACACGCAAAGCCTTCTCAGCGGCACGGGAACAACGTGGGGGCTTCCTCCTCCTCCCGATACCGATCCAAAGATCGGGTTAGAAAGAGCGCTGGTGCGGAATTTATCTGTTGCCATCGATACAAACACCTTGACGACGCAATCTTTTCCGTTGAAGGATGCAGCAGGCAGACTCATCTTAGACAGCAATGGCAAACCGATCATCGGAGTCGGGACCGCGTATTTCAAATACATGGATAGCCTCGGCAGGCTTTGCTCTCCAAACCCTGAAATGGAGGCCGCAGGTGGACCTCAATTCTTCAACCCGTATTCACGAGCGATCCATGCGAATGCTCCTGATGGGCAAGTGTACGCCGGAGCCTACTCGGATGAAGAAGGCCGGCCGGGAGCTGCAGCTCAGAGAATATCGGATTTTGAAACCGGACACATCATTTTAGGTCCAATGAGTTGACCTTGCGTTGCGAGAGTGTAAATGCACCGATGAGAGCTAAAATCATTATTACTACTACAAAGGTTCGAGTGGTTGCTGGGCTGCCGGAGAATCCTCGCGTTACGCTTTTGGTAATGGGGGGGATGTTTTGTTTGAAGTTTGTTTTTGGAAGCTCAGACATGCAAGTGTCGAGTTGTTTTTGAATCTCAGCTCGATGTCCGTCATTTTTGGGTAGCAAAGCCAGCAGTTTTATGAATAAAGGGGCCAAAGTCTCAGCTAATTTCTCTTCTGACCATCCAAGTTTTTTTGAGAGTTCTCTTCTTTCACTAATGAGTTGATTCAGCAACTGCCTTGCTCTTCCTAGCGGTGCTTCTCTATCGAAAGAGTTGTCGCGATAGGTCTCGGCAGATTTTAACTCGCACGAGACAGTAGCAATTGTAACGAGAGGGGTAGGCGTTTGATACTGATGAGCTTTTTTGTAAAGTTGTCTTGCTTTTTCAGGCTCCTTTCTTTCAACACAGCGATCAGCTTCTCTAACCAGTTCTTCAATGTAATCCATCTGAGACAGGTAAATGTTATACGTATCTATTTTATCACTAATTTCTTGTCTTGTCCCGATTTGTTCTGGAGGAATCAGCGCTAGCAGGAGCTTGTAACACGATAGGAGCTCCAAAAAGTGTTTTGATTTTAGTTCTGGTTCCAAGCCACACCAGCCTTGATTATTGGCCTCAACGACTTTAAGAGCCTGTAACGCGTTTGATACGCTGAGGTGTCGCGTGTTTATATCTGCGTACGCAAGACCCAAATAGCAATGGAGTTTAACCAAATAATCTTTGTCTAGATTGGCTACTTTGAATTGATCAAGGGTCTCCTTGAATAAACCCCACGCGGCTTTGTTTTCTTCTGTTTCAAGGCATTGATAGGCTTCGGAGAGTTTTGCAACAAAATCATAATTTTTATCCTCACTGCCAGATAGAGGGAGTGCTTCAGATTCAGATGCATGAGGGGTTAAACGAGCCTGTGCAAGCTGAGTTGCTCTCTTAGCAAGCGAAGAGACTGTGTGGTGAAAGAGTGGAGATACGGGGGCTTGATTATAGGTCACCGAAGCGACTAGTATGGAAGCTGTTTTCGACGTCATAGAGAACTCCTGATTAAAAACTCGGCTGTAAGTTTTACATAGAACAGGAATTTCGCCTCAATCAAATAAAAAGAGTGAAAGCTAAAGTAGATGTAGGAAGATCTCCAGCCCGCCATTAAGGAGGGGGATCGGTTTTTTATGAGGTCTGCCAAAAGCTGGAGGAAGTGATCGGTGAGGGCTTAAGATTGCAGCTCGGGCTTTTCCGTTGCAGGTGGTTTTGAGGAACTGGGCGAGCTCTAGGTAGGGGTCTTGGGGGGCTGCAATGCGGGATCCATACGGCGGGTTGGCGACAACGAGTGTGGGTTGCAGCAATGTCTTGAAGTTATGGACATGGGCGTGTTGGAAGTGCAGGGGAAATTTTGTGTTTTTTTGTGTCTCTTTGCACAGTTCGATTGCTTTTCGATCCCGGTCGCCGCCAAAAATAGAATACGGTTTCATCGGTTGGATGCGGCTGTCGAGTTTGGTCTTAATCGCAAGCCACTCTTCTTCTTTGTAGAGGGGATGGGTGAAGAATCCAAAATTTTTTCGGAAATAGGCCGGAGGGGTATGTGTGGACATTAGGGCTGCTTCCCAAAGAAAAGTTCCGGAGCCGCAGAAAGGATCACAAAGAACATCATCGGCCGTATAATCGGCATATTTTAAGATGGCGGCAGCGAGCGTCTCTTGGAGAGGCGCTTCGACCGAGCCGGCACGGTAGCCGCGCTTAAAAAGAGGCGCACCTGTCGTATCGACGCTGATCGTCGCTTTGTTTTCAAAAATAAAGAGATGGATTTGAACGGCGGGATTGTAGATTTCAACAGAGGGTCTTTGGTTGGTTTTTTCACGGAAGAGATCGCAGATGGCGTCTTTGACGACAAGGCCAGCGAAGTGGCTGTTGCGAAATTCGGGATTTTTAGTGGCATTGGCATCGATAGCGAATGTTTGATCAAGGGAAAGGTAATCCATCCAAGGGATTTTCTTGGCTTCGTTATAGAGGGTTTCTCGGCTCTGGCATTCAAAATGGGCCAGGGGCCAGAGGACGCGGGTTGCAAGGCGGCTGCCATAGTTAATGACGTAGACATTTTCCATGGTGAGGGGAGCGGAAACTCCTCTAGGCCAGCGGCGCGCGGCGATGCCGAGCTCTTGCAACTCTTCGGTGAGGAGCTGTTCTAAGTTGGGTGGGCATGTGATGAATAAGTGCATAATTAATTGTGGAAAAAGAGGATAACATCGCCATCATGGACAATGTATTCCTTTCCCTCTGAGCGGGCTTTGCCGGCCTCGCGGGCTCCGACGCGGCCTTTGTGGGCCACCATGTCGTTAAACGTCACTACTTCGGCGCGGATAAATCCTTTTTGGATGTCGGTGTGGATTTTGCCGGCGGCCTCTTGGGCGCTTACTCCTTTTGGAATGGGCCAGGCCCTAGTCTCGATTTCGCCGGTGGTGATGTAGGTGATGAGGTCGAGAGTGGCAAAGGCCGCTTTAATGAGCCGGTCAAGACCGGTTTCTTGAAGGCCAAGGCTTTGGAGATATTCTTTGGCTTCGGAGGGGGAGAGCTGGGCGAGTTCTTCTTCGAGTTTGGCGCAGATCGGGATGACCGAATTGCCTTCTTTTTCGGCGTAGGCGCGGACTTTTTTTACGAGATCGTTTTCTAGGGAAGGGAGAGCCTCTTCGTTGACATTGGCGACATAGAGGACTTTTTTATTGGTGAGGAAAGGGTACTGGGCAAGGTGGGCTTTTTCTTCGGGAGTAGCTGGCATCGTGCGAAGTGATTTATTTTGATTGAGATGCGCGATTGCTTTTTGGAGCGTGTTAAACACTTCTTGGAGTTCTTTTTTAGCTTTAAGTTGTTTTTCGAGTTTTTGGGCGATATTTTCGACCATCTGCAGATCGGCCAAGATGAGCTCGAGGTTGATGACTTCGATATCGTCGATCGGATCGACTTTTCCGGAGACGTGGATAACATCGCTTTCTTCGAAGCAACGGACGACATGGATGATCGCATCGGTCTCGCGGATGTTGGTGAGGAATTTATTGCCAAGTCCTTCGCCCTCGGAAGCGCCCTTGACGAGGCCGGCGATGTCGACGAAGGTGACAGTCGCGGGAACGAGTTTATGGCTGCCGGAGATGTCGGAGAGGATTTGGAGGCGCGGATCGGCGACTTCGACAATGCCGACGTTTGGGTCGATCGTGCAGAAAGGATAGTTGGCAACGGCTGCTGCAGCTTTTCTCGTCAGTGCATTAAAGAGAGTCGATTTTCCGACGTTGGGGAGTCCGACGATGCCGCATGAAAGTTCAGCCATGAGCCTATCTCACTATTTTGAAAATTGAATTTTTGAAGGTTTTTTTTGCAGTTTTCAATGCCGCTTCGTAGGACATACTTGAATAAGTAGGCCAAGAAGCGGCATTGAAAAATGCGGAAAAAGTTATACTGCGGTTGGCTTGAAAATGTGAATTTGGGCTAGCGTGAAAGCTCTCGGGGCTTCGCGATCGTAAAGCGCGCTGTATTAATGAAATACAGCTAGCTTTACGATCACGGAGCCGCGAGGCTTTGACGCAGCCCAAATTCACATTTTCAAGCCAACCGCAGTATATAAAAAGGCAAATTTCCAAATAGTGGGATAGGCTCATAACTAAAATCTCCTTCCTAATAACCGAAAAGCTTGTTCAAAATTGCCACTGTTGATGAGCTCCCGAATTCTTTTCGAAGAGACGATCTCGCCCTCGAAGAGGAATTTCGGCAAGTAGATCGCTTCAAAATTGAGTTCTTTTGCAAGAGCTTTGATATTGGTTTCTGTGCCTTTTGCTTGATGTCCTAGTGCAGAGCCTTCTCCAAAGATGAGATGGGTGAAGGGAAGCTGCTTGTGGAGCTGTTTTAAAAAAATATCGTAAGAAAGAGAGGAGAGTTCCTGGGTAAAGGGGATCATGAGAGCTAAATCGATACCATGGATTTCAAGACGGTGGATTTTTTGATCGAGGGTATCGATTAGAGGTGGGGCGGAATCGGGCCGAAGGACTTCAGCAGGGTGATTCGAAAAGGTCAAAACTGCCGCGGTGCCGTATTTTTTGAGCTGCTGGAAAAGGTATTGGTGGCCGAGATGGACGCCATCGAAAGAGCCGATGGTGAGCGCAATCGGTCCGGAAATCGGGGGGATGTTGTCGAGCTGCTCAACGATTATCATAGAGATGAATCCCGTTGATGGAGTCTTTGATATGAAAATTGCCCGAGCGGATGCGGCGCAGCTGGCAGAGGTGGGCGCCACATCCGAGCAGGTTGCCAAGATCATAGGCAATCGAGCGGACGTAGGTGCCTTTGGAGCAAGAGACGTTGAGAGAGAGGTAAGGGTAAGCGTAATCGAGAATCGTTGTTTTTAGGGTCACTAGAGCTGGTTTACGCTCGATTTCAATTCCTTTGCGGGCGAGTTCATACAGTTTTTTGCCGTCGATTTTTTTAGCCGAGAACATCGGAGGGGTTTGCATGACGGTGCCTTGGAAAGAGAGAAGCGCTTTTTCAATATCGGCAAGTGTGGGGATGAGGGGAGAAGTGGCTGTAGTTTTTCCATCGCAGTCGTACGAATCTGTTGTGATGCCAAGATGCAGCTTGCAGACGTATTCTTTATCTTGGCAGAGATAGGTTTGGGAAAGGCGGGTGAAATTTTTTCCAATGAGCATGACCATAAGGCCGGTGGCAAACGGATCTAATGTGCCGGCGTGCCCGATGGTTTCAATGCGGGTGAGCTTGCGAAGTGCGGTCACTAAACTGAAAGAGGTTTTGCCTTCCGGTTTATCAACGAGCAAAACGCCTTCAGAGATTTTCGTCGGTAGGGTGTGGGCGTTTGGATTGTTCATCGTGGATTTTTTCAAGGAGGTTGTGGATACGGAGTTCATCTTCCAACGTGTCGTCAAGATGGAAGGTGAGTTGGGGGAAATAACGCATCACAACTTTTTTTGCGGCTTGCGTTGAGATATAGCCGGCAGCAGACTGCAGGGCATTTAATGTCTGTTTTTTTTCGATCTCGGAACCGACCATGCTGAAATAGACCTTGGCATGGTGTAGGTCTTTCGTGATGTCGACTTTTTTAATCGTGACGAGGGTATTGACTTTAGGATTGCGGACATCTTTCATGATCACTTCGGCAATGACTTCGCGGAGGAGTGAATTGAGCCGGTCGACGCGTTGCTTTACCATAGTTATAATTCGGGGGTGTAGTAGGTGACATCATATGCTTGGAGAACATCGCCCTCTTTACAGTCGCTGAAGCCTTGGAGGAGGATTCCGCATTCTTGATCTTTGGAGACCTCGCGGACGTCTTCTTTGACGCGTTTAAGAGAAGCAACAGCCCCTTTCCAAATGACTTCTTTATTCCGTACAACGCGGATGTGGCTGTTTCTGCGGATAATTCCATCGGAGACTTGGCAGCCGGCAATATTGCCCAGGTGGGAAGATTTGAAGATCGCTTTGACTGCAGCCTCACCGCTATCGTGCTCTTGGGCAATTTTATCCAGAAGTCCGACCATGAGTTCTTTGACATCATCGACAGCATGATAAATGATATCATGGAGGCGGACTTTGACTTTGAGCTGCTTGATCAGTGATTCGGCATGGCTTTCGACCTGCGTATGGAACCCGATAAGGGTTCCCTTTGAGGCATAGGCGAGTTGGATGTCGGACTCGGAGATCTCGCCAACGGCAGAAGAAATAACATTGATCTCGGCTTTTGTCGAAGCGATTTTCTCCAGAGAGTGTTTGAGGGCTTCCAAAGATCCTTGCACGTCGGCACGGAGAATAAGAGTAAGGATCTTTTTCTCTTGTTTCTCCATGGTCTGCGCAAGAAGGTTTTCAAGACCGCTCCGTTTGGCTTGGAGGGCGGTATGTTTTTTCTTGAGGAGTCGTTCTTCAGAGACTTCACTCGCTTCTTTTTCATCTTTTACAACGATGAAATCGCTTCCGGCTTCGGGAAGACCGGAAAGTCCTGTGAGCTTCACAGGAGAAGAAGGGCCAGCAACCGTCAGCGGCTTATTATACTCGTTTTGCATCGTTTTGACACGTCCCCAATGGGAGGCAAAGACGATCGCATCGCCGATGCGGAGTGTTCCGTTTTGAACAAGGACAGTCGTGACGGCTCCGAGGCCTTTGTGCAGCTCTGATTCGATGACAGTTCCTCGCGCGCGGGCGCCCGGGCTAGCTTTGAGTTCGAGGATTTCAGCTTGCAGAGCGAGCATCTCGAGAAGTTCTTTGATCCCTTGCCCGGTGAGAGCTGAGCAGTTAATCGTGATGGTCTGTCCACCCCACGCTTCCGGAAGAAGATTGACTTCGGAGAGTTGGCGGTAGACGTTTTCTGGATTGAAGTTCGGTTTGTCGCATTTATTGATCGCGACGACAATCGGGACGCTGGCTGCTCGGGCTTGTTCAATGGCTTCCATGGTTTGAGCGCGGAGACCTTCATCTCCGGCAACGACGAGAACGACGATGTCGGTGACATCTGCTCCTCGAGCGCGCATGGCAGAAAAGGCTTCATGGCCTGGAGTGTCGAGGATCGTGATGTCTCCGACAGCGGTATGAGCTTTAAAGGCTCCGATGTGTTGTGTGATGGCTCCGGCTTCTCCGCTGGCGACATTGGCTTTACGGATGGTGTCGATCAGGCTTGTCTTACCGTGGTCGACATGGCCCATGAAGGTAATCACAGGGCTACGGAGGACGAGTTGATCTGGAGAAGTTTCCGCAATCTCTTGTTTGATGGTCTTATCGGTGATTTTGAGCCGCTCTTCTTCGCTGGTGTCGATGGTGATTTCGCAATCAAAATCGTGCCCTAGAAGCTGGATGGTTGTCTCATCATCGATGAAATCGTTCAACGTCAGAACAACGCCTTTCATGAAGAGGTTTGAAATGAGCTGAGACGCTTTCAATTTCATCTCGACAGCGAGGTCTTTAATCGTAATGGGGACGCGGACTTTTAACGTTTTAGGACGGACGACAAGTTCTTCGCCGGTCGAGATAGCCCGTTTATGGCCGCGGCCTTTGCGCGGACGCCACCCTTCATCGTTCTCATCGCGGAGCCCTTGTTTATCGCGGGAGTCAAAAGCGCGGTAGACTTCAGGTTTTTTGTGCGCTTTGATGTCTTTAACGTCTTTGAATTTTCTTGCGGCTTCATCTTCGCGCGTCTTTGAAGGCGCATGTTCGCGAGAGGAGGGCTTGACGCTAGGGCGTGTGTCCATCGGAGGCAGAGGACGCCGGCCAAATCCTCCTGATCCTCCAGCAGGTCTTGGGGAATAGGGTCTATATCCGCCGCCGGGAGTTCTTGGTTTGTATCCGCCAGATCCTCCAGGTTGGTAAGGAGGTGAGCCAGGAGCTCTGGGTTTATATCCTTCAGGGACGCCCGTTCCGCTAGCTGGTTTAGGACGATAACCGGTGCTGCTTTGGTAGCCGCCGGGTTGAGGAGCTCCTGCTTGTCTTGGTTGGAACGCCGGACGCGGGCCGGTAGAAAAGGGACGAGATGATCCGCCAGATCCTCCGGGGCCTCCAGATCCGCCAGAACCTCCAGGACGATACCCAGATGGTTTATAGGCAGGCCGTTCGAGTCGAGGCCCTAACGGTCTTTCAGGCGGCCTTTCAGGTTGTTTTTCTTGAAGCTTCTCTTGAAGTTTTTCTGGAGCAAAAGCTTCTGGTGGTTCTTCGATGATTTCTCGAGGAGCAGATTTTTGAGCAGGAGGTTCCGGAGGAGCAGCAGGAGCGGTAACAGCCTCCTCTTTTTCTTCAATAGGAGGTTTCGCTTTCGGCTTAGGTGGAGTCTTCGATGCTTCTTTAGATATTTTTGGGGATGCCTTTGGAGTTTCTTCTTTAGGCTCCTCCGGCTTTTTAAATTTCTTTAAAGCTTCAGCCAGCTGCGCATTTTTAACTGTTAACTTGAGATTTTTAGCCAACTTTTAATCCTTTTTTCTTGCAAATCTCGTTTAGAACCTTGTTTGCGATCTCGAGGCTGATCTCTGGGATCTTCGCGAGTTCTTCAGGAGTTGCCTGGAGGACTTTGCGCGGAGTGTCGTAATTCGCAGCGATCAAGCTGGCAGTGATGAAGGAGCTCATGCCATCGAGGTGGAGTTTTTCATCGAGCGTAGGATCTTCTGCCAAGGCGAGCTGTTGTCTTTGGATCGCAGCGATTTGTTGGTAGTCGCTCATCTTCTGGACTTGGAGCTCTGCGCCGATCAGTTCGCCGTTAAGGCGGGCATTCATGCCGCGCTTTCCGAGAACGGCCGGATAGCTTTCGTCATCGACAACAATCGTGACAACGGAATGGTCTTCGTTGACATCGATTTTGCGGATCTCGATCGGAGAGAGCGCATTCATGAGGAGCTGAACGGCATCATCAGTATAAGGGATAATGTCGATTTTTTCGTTATTGAGTTCCCGGATGATATTTTTCACACGTGTCCCGCGGACGCCAACACAAGCGCCGACAGGGTCGACTTTTGAATCCGACGATTTAACGGCGAGTTTGGTCCGATAGCCCGGATCGCGGACGATTTTCTCAATGATGATCGTGCCGTCTTGGAGCTCGGGCACTTCTTGGAGGAAGAGTTGGCGGACGAATTCAGGGTGGCTGCGGCTCAAGATGACTTCTGCTCCGCCATTTTCTGTATCGCGGACTTCAAAGAGAAGTGCTTGGACGCGGTCACCAATGTTGTATTTTTCAACTTTGGGATAGAATCTATCGGGCATGATGCCTTCGACTTTTCCGAGGTCAACGATCAGCGTTGCACCGCGTATCACCCGTTTAACGCTACCGGAAATGAGTTCATTGACGCGATGACGGTATTCTTCGTAGATCACATCTCGTTCGGCCGAGCGGAGTTTTTGCGAGATTACTTGGCGTGCAGTTTGTGCGGCGATACGGCCAAAATCTTGCGGGGTGCAAGGAATATCGATCCATTGACCAAGTTCCGCGTCGGGATTGAGGAGGCGTGCCTCCTCGAGGGTCATCTCTTCTTCGGGAATCGTCACCTTTTCGACAACTTCTTTCTGAGCAGTGACTTCGATGTCGCCGGTTTTAGGGTTGACACGGACGCTGATGTTGAGGAGACCTTTGATGCTTTTGCGCGCAGCAGCAAGGAGCGATTCTTCCACAGCGGAAATAATCACTTCGCGTTTGATGCCTTTTTCGCGTTCTAAGTACTCGAAGATCGCAAGGAGGTCTTTATTCATTGTTCAATACCTTTTTATGTAAAAGAAGCTTCTATCTATTCTATGATTCTTTTGAACCTAAAAAAGGTCAAAATAATCTATAAAATAGACGAAGCCTTAATTCGACCACAGTCTCTTAGGCGCTGCCTTCTTCAGCGGCCTTTTCTTTTTTCTTCTTCGGGGCACGTTTCTTTTTCTCTCCAACAAGAATATCGTCGTGATTTTCTTTGTTCTTCTCAACCAAATACTCTTTAATAGAGAGGGAAATTTTCTTGTGCTCCGGATCTAATTTAATCACTTTCGCGGTGACTTCTTGGCCTTTGGAGATCACTTCTTCAACTTTTCCAAACGGCTTGTCGGAAAGTTCTGTGACGTGGATAAGCCCTTCAAGGCCGCTTGAGAGTTCAACAAACGCGCCGAAGGCGGTGATCTTTGTCACGATACCTTTCACCAAAGAACCGACGGGCATCATTTTCTCGGTGTTTTCCCAAGGGTTTTCACTGAGTTGTTTGACGCCGAGCGTGATCTTTTTGTTCTCTTTATCAACGGAAAGCACCACTGCATCGACTTTGTCTCCTTTTTTGAAGACTTCCGAGGGGTGGGAAACTTTTTTTATCCAGCTTAAATCGGAGATATGGATCAATCCGTCAATGCCGGGCTCGAGTTCAACGAAAGCTCCGTAATTGGTTAGGTTGCGGATTTCCGCTGTGACGCTGCTACCAATAGGGTATTTCTTTTCAACTTCGTCCCATGGATTTTTATCAAGCTGTTTCATGCCGAGAGAGATCTTCCCTTCGTCTTTTTGGACGGAGAGAACGATCGCTTCGACTTCATCGCCTTTTTTCAACATTTCGCTAGGGTCGTTGATTGTCTTAGTCCATGACATCTCAGAGACGTGGATCAGGCCTTCGATGCCCGATTCGATCTCCATAAAGGCGCCATAAGGAACAAGGCTGACAATTTTTCCTTTAACATGTGTGCCTGGGGGATATTTTTTCTCGATCTCTTCCCAGGGATTGGTCTCTTTTTGTTTCATTCCGAGAGCCACACGCCCTTTTTCTTTGTCGACGTGGAGGATAATCACCTCCAGCCTATCGCCGAGAGCGACCATCTCGGAAGGATGCTTGATCCGCTTCCACGTCATATCGGTGATATGGAGCAGCCCATCGACTCCGTCGACATCCAAGAAGACGCCAAAATCGGTGATGTTCTTCACGATCCCATGGCGGATTTCACCTTCGTGAAAGTTCTCGAGCATTTCAACCTTTTTCGACATGCGCTCTTCTTCTAAGAGTTCGCGGCGGGAAACAACGATGTTCTTACGGTCTGTATTGATCTTGAGAATTTTAAAGTCGTAGGTTTTATCGAGGTATTCATCGAGGTTCTTAATGCGCTTGTTATCGATTTGAGAGCCGGGTAAGAACGCCTCAACACCGATATCGACCATGAGGCCGCCTTTGACTTTGCGCATCACTTTACCGGTGACAATCGAACCTTCTGTGCAATGATGAACGATATTTTCCCATTGACGGAGACGGCGCGCTTTATCCCGCGATAAGACGATCTGTCCATCTTCCCCTTCGGTCTGATCGAGGAAAGCTTCGACTTCGTTGCCTAAAGCGATTTCCGAAAGATCTGTAAATTCGCTGATGGGGACAAGACCTTCTGACTTCAAACCGACATCGATCACAATGAAGTCTTTTGTAATTTCAACAATGCGCCCTCTGAGCACATAGCCAGAACTTAGAGAAGATTGAGAATCTCCGCCTTCGCCTTGTTCTTTTGCACCGAGCAATTTTCTAAACGCTTGTGCATCTTCCTCATGATAATCGACATCATCAATGATGTTGCTTGAGTTCCAATCGTGTTTTTTGGACATTATAAACCAATTTCTCCTTCTATGGGATCGTGATCCCAGATTCGTTCTTGAGGTGGTTACAAAACTCGCTTTGCAACGACCTCTCTTGTAAGCAATTTCTTTAACCCAGCTTTTGAGTGACAGAGGCAAAATGAAATGCGCTTACAAATAAGTAACGTTAAAAAAGATAGCAAATCATTGAAAATAACATCAAGGAGCAAATGGGCAGAGGTCATATAAGGACTGTTTTTAAACTAAACTTTTGTCATTTTTGAGCTTTTTTTTCGATTCAAATGAATTGGTGTTGTATAGTCGATTAAGTCTAAAATTTCCCATTTTGGCTAACGTGAAAGCTCCCGCGGATTGACTATCGCAAAAGGGGTAGTATTGGTCTATAATACTACCCCTTTTGCGATAGTCAATCCGCGGGAGCTTTCACGTTAGCCAAAATGGGAAATTTTAGACTTAATCGACTATATACATTTTCGTTCGCAAACAAAATGTTTTTACACCAAGGAGAGGTCTTTTTTATTAAATTTTTACTTGTCCAAGGACCTGCCCCGCTATTCTTAAGAGCGGGGTAGGTCCCTATAGTTTATAGTTTTCTTTTCCTTAAAAAGAAACAGGATCAGCACGATCGCAAGCGGCAGGATAGGTAGGATGGTACATTCTTTTATACTCCAATTTCTTCCTTCCAAAGTTAACGAGCAAACCAACTCGTATATCTGTGACCGCTAGGTAATTGATTAATTTACGATAGGTAAACCACTGGTTTGACGGTACATTTGACCAGTGGACTCCCAAGGCTTGGCCTAGAGATTTAGTAGAAAAGTAAAGTCCACATCAAAAATGCACTCTCATCTTGTGCATCCTGCCGCTTGCGATCGTGCTGATCCTGTTTCTTTTTAAGGAAAAGAAAACTATAAACTATAGTTTTAAATCGATTAATTTAGCCGGGGTCATATTTTTTAATATGACCCCGGCTAAATTAATCGATTTAAAGCGAAAATTATCGAAAAGCTGATTGAGAAATTTATTGGGATAGGTTCATAATCCAAATTATGGATACTCTCGTTTTAAAGTTCGGCGGGGCCGCCGTCGCTAAGCCAGAACGATTCTCTCAGATAGCCGACCTTATCTTAGAAAGAACGCATCATTATAAAAAAGTTGTTGTCGTTGTCAGCGCCATGGGCAATATGACCGACGAACTTTTGACTTTAGCCCGGCAGGTCCATCCCTCTCCTCCTAAACGGGAGCAAGACATGCTCATTTCGGTGGGAGAAAGGATCAGCATGTCGCTCCTTGCGATGGCCCTCGATCTCAAGGACAAGGTCGCCTTGAGTCTGACCGGGAGCCAAGCAGGGATTATCACGACATCAAATCATGCTGAAGCCAAGATCATTGATGTCCGGCCGCACCGTGTCTTCAAGGCCTTAGATGAAGAAAAAATCGTTATTGTGGCGGGATTTCAAGGGGTTAGTAAAGTAGGGGAGATCACGACGCTGGGCCGCGGAGGGTCAGATATAACGGCCGTGGCCCTGGCTGTGGCGCTCGGAGCTGAAAAAGTCGAGTTTTATAAGGATGTACCGGGAATTTTTGCCGAAGACCCGAAAAAAAATCCAGCTGCTGAATTTTATTCGACTTTAGATTATACCCGGGCTTTAGAGATCACGCAAAAGGGGGCCAAAGTGCTGCAGAGCCGCTGTATCGATCTTGCTGCTAGGAACAACCTTCCGCTTCATGTCCTGCCGTTCAGCCGTCCCAAAGAATCGGGAACGTTGATTGGAAAGCTCCCGCGGATAGTTTCTCCAGCTCAAATGTATGAGGAGTGATGATCGTCAAAGAGGGTCTCTATTCTCAAGTGATAGAGTCTTCCTTAAGACAGCTTTTTCCCGACCCTTTCTTCTTTGCCACCTTGAAAGACGATACGCTGCAGCAGTTCGAGATCGCGCTGCCCATTTTTCGATGGTTTTGGAAAAATGATCACCTTTCTTTGCATCTAGTCTGCCGCCACCGGTTAAATATTGGTAAATTTTTCTATGAAATGATTCACCGCTGGCTGCTTCCCGGAACACGACTCGATGTTGCTTTTTCGCTTGCTTCCGATTTTAAACTCATCGAAGGATCCCATCTTTATACGCTGGCTGAGATGGCGATTCGCCTAGATCAAGAGATTGATAAAGCGCATGTCGAACACAATCTCAAGGTGATTGAAACGGAAATCCGTCTGGGGATGGTCTCTGTCTACCATGCCAGCCGTTTGCTCGATATGCACCTGCTCTCTGTAGCAGAAAAAAATGGGATTCTCCAAGAAAAAATTTCTAAGCTCATCCAAAGAAACCCTGAAGAGATCGACTACGATATCTTCGCAGAGCTGCAGCATTTTACCGTGATGAGCAAAGACGAGTTTAAAACACCGCGGGACCCGCACCATTTAAGTCGCTTGATCACGCTATTTTATCTCTTCCGAAAATCGATAGAACGAGACCACGAAAAAAGGGCTGACAAACGTCATATCCGACTTAAACTCGCTTCCGTCAAACTCGATCTTCCCTGGGGGGTAAAAAAAGTTCTGGGTGTCTGTGTCGCTTTGAACTTTCTTCGCCCTAATGAACTCTTTGAAGAGCGGCATCTTGTTCGCGCCTTACAAAATGGGCTTGACGGCATCAAAGCCGTACCCGATTCATTCTTTGTCAACCAAGGCATCGACGACGGTATCCACACACTCTATTTGGAGATCGAAAAAGAAAGCGGGCAGGATTTTACTCGTGCTGAGATCCAACACTTCCGCCGCTTTCTCCCTGAAGAAGTCAAACGGACCGTTGAAGTGCCGCTCAACTCTCTTTTCATGCCTCGGAATGAAGAAGAAGTGATCCGGCACGTCGTTTCCCTTTCTGGCCAGCTCCGTTTTGTTAAAGATCTTCCACAGGTCATTTTGATCTTTGACGAACAAAAAGAAGGCGATCTCTATTTCACAGTCCTTCTTGTTAGGATCCTTTATCCCAACAGCGCGTCGATCCAAACCTTATTTAGTAAAGACGACAGTTTTATGACTTATATTCCAGATCGGGTGAAAAGGGTGGGGATGCTTCGAAAACGGTATCCGAAAGAGGCGACGATCTTTCGGCTGAAGTTTTCTTCGAAACCGTTCTTGCGCGATGATCATTCTGTTGATCTTTTCCGCGCTCGCCAATCGATTATTCAAGAACTCCAAAGACTGGTGGGGGATGTCCGGGATTATAATGGCGGCATGATTGCTAAGCAGATCGAGCTATTGGATAACCTCCAAAAGCAAATCGGTGCTGATAGGACCTCGAACAGGCTCCTGGAAACTTTCTTCCATGCGATTTATCCGATCGAATCGCGCAGTATTATTCCTCCAGAACAGTTCAAGAAACTTTTTTTTCTTTGGAAACAGCTTTTAGATGATCCGTCTCAAAAAATCGCGACGGATCAAGATGAGCTGGTTGTTTATGTCATGGCAAGGTCAGGCCATTTGCCTGAAATTGATTCGGCGAATTTTGCTGAGATGCAGCTGATCAGCGCAAGACCCGAACAAGAAGAAAAGTTCTTAGGATATCTCTTTTTCTCTCAAGATGTCACAGAGAGAGAACGTTTTTTAGAAAACGTCCCTTCTATCGAAATAAAATCGGTGATTTAAAAAAGTATTAGGCAATTTCCCGTAGACCAATTGCAACTTTATGCGTCATAAACATCGAGTAAACGATTGCGCCGATGCCAACGAGTGCGACGATTTTCCATCGATAGGCGTTGTCTTTTTGTCCGATGTTCTTTTTGTAGGGCTGACGCGTTAAGACTTGGGCTGTTTTATAGACACCGACGATGGCTAGCACTGTGCCAACTCCCATCCAAACGACATTGTGATTGAGCTGCTGTGCACTCCCAGCTGCAATAGCTTTACCTATCTCAACTAGCGAAAACATTTTCGATCAGGATCAGCACGATCGCAAGCGGCAGGATAGGTAGGATGGTACATTCTTTTATACTCCAATTTCTTCCTTCCAAAGTTAACGAGCAAACCAACTCGTATATCTGTGACCGCCAGGTAATTGATTAATTGGGCTTGATGCTCTCCCAATAGGTGTTCAACCGCTTTCAATTCTACAATTACCAGATCTTCAACAATTAAGTCAGGAACAAATACCCCTATTTTCCTACCACGAAAAGCCACTTCAAATCCTCGATCACTCGTTACTTTTAGACCTTTATCTATCATCGCAATTAGCAATGCGTTTTTGTAAACAGTCTCCAAAAATCCAACACCTAGGGTATTTATTACCTCGAAACAGCAATTTAAGATTTTCTCTGTGATATCTTCATGTATCATCTTAC
>Ga0207686_10000098_pt1 | contig 71662 bp, 46 predicted proteins | sample KBSM24metaG_FD_184396 | JGI IMG/M metagenome (GOLD analysis project Ga0207686, IMG submission 184396) | Miscanthus rhizosphere microbial communities from Kellogg Biological Station, Michigan, USA - KBS M2-4 metaG (SPAdes) (version 2) | ecosystem: Host-associated > Plants > Roots > Rhizosphere >... | reverse complement strand
TCGCCGCTGGGCATCGCGAACTGGGCTGGATTGCACATCCTGTTGGTCTCGTTAATCGTGATCGCCTGGCTACTGCTCGCCGCGAGAGATTTGCCGCGACAACAGACCTTAGCCCGTGCGCTGTCGGCGATGGGCATGCCCTTCGCGGATGACTGGGTTGCCGACGGCGAATTGCTCACCGCGGGCGTTGGCCTAGCCGCGGTCGTGGTGGCTCTGCGCGGGCCTCTCATCGATCCGGCCGGTGCCTGGTGGTCGGTCGGCGTCTTTGTGGCGATGAGCGCGCTGGCAGCGGCACTCAACTGGATCACGTTCCGGCGCGGATACATCTATGCGGCCGGCGTGCTGTTCAATCTTTCGATTTCGATCTGGCTGATCAAATACGGCAAGCAGCCGGGGACCCTCGGCGGTTTTGTCGAAGCGAACATCGTCGCTCTCAGCCTCGCCGGAATTCTGTGGCTGTTGCTCGAATTAAGATTGCGCCGCGTAACCGGCAGGCAAAGCAGTCCAGCTTCATTTCACAACGTGGCCGCACTGGCGGCGCTGGCAGCGATGACGATCATCGCCGGCGGTCGTCTTTATAACGATCTCTTCGAGTTTTATCAGACCTTTCTGCCGTGGCTTGATCTGATCACGTTGGCGTCGTTGGCCGCGTTGATGTGCGCGTGTCTCTGGGACCGCGATGCGGAATACGCAGTCGCAGGAATTTATCTAATCGGGCTGCTCAGCGCCGTAACTGCGATCCGTCACGTTCATCTCGCGCCGCGAAATCTGGTTTGGTCCTTGACGATGGCGGCTGCGGTTCAAGCGATCGTGGCGGCGGTGCTGTGGCGGCTGCGCCGGACGATCATGACCGCGGCCGGTCGTTTAAAGATTCCGGCCCGCATCGATGGCAACGCCGATTCTCTAACCTGGCTGCTCTTCTTCAATGCGATCGTCATCGCGTGGGTCGTGGTGCTGGTCTTTTGGATCGATGTGGTTTTTGAGAATTCGTCGATGCGCATGATTGCGTCAGTTGGCGTAATGGCCCAGTTGTTGACGTTCGGGCTGATGGCCGAGGGACCGTGGCGTCGTGAGTTGCGGCGCGCGGCGGTTGGCTTGCTGCTGATTGGCGTAGTCTTTTTCGGTTGGGCGTTTCTCACCCCGGGTGACAGCGGCACCTGGCTGAATCGGGCAGTGATTCTGATGATCGTGATGTTCGCCGCCGTCGCAGTGTTTGGCGCCGGAGTCGCGAAGCTGGCCGAGCAGAAACCGGAGTGGGTTAATGCGATTCGTGACTGCGTCCCGGCGATCAGCCTGGCGGGGATCATCGCGCTGGCCTTCGTGCTCTCAACTGAAATCTATTATCAGATCGCATTCGGCGCGGTTGACGTTAAATCGTGGGCGTTGACTACGGTCGGGATAACGCTGGCGGCGATGATTGTAGTTTGTATCTTCTTCGCGCTTTCACCGAAGCACGATCCGCTGGCGCTCGCCGACCGTTGGCGCGGCAGCTACGTCTACGCCGGCGAAATGCTGGTGGTGCTTTTGTTCATGCACATTCGTCTGACTATGCCGTGGTTGTTCCATGGATTCTTCCAGCGTTACTGGCCACTGGTGGTGCTGGTGATCGCGTATGCCGGCGTCGCGATCAGCGAGTTCTTCAAACGCCGCGAGGTCCACGTGCTGGCGACGCCGATTCAACGCACCGGCGCTTTTCTCCCTTTGCTGCCGGTAATCGGATTTTGGATCGCAGCGTCACAAGTCGAATATTCGACGCTGCTGTTTGTAGTCGGTGGTCTCTATGGTCTGCTCGCGATCCTGCGCCGATCGTTTTTCTTCGGATTGGCCGCCGCGTTGGCCGGCAACGGTGGCCTTTGGTACCTGCTGCACGAAACTTCTGAATATCATTTTTATCAACATCCGCAACTGTGGTTGATACCGGCAGCGATTTCAGTGCTGGTCGCGGCGCATTTGAATCGAAAAGATTTTTCAGAGGCGCAGATGACCGGCATTCGCTACATGTGCCTGGCCACGATTTACGTCTCGTCGACGGCAGACATCTTCATCAACGGCGTGGCCACTTCACCGTGGTTGCCGCTGGTGCTCGCCGGCCTGTCAATCGCGGGCGTGTTCGCCGGCATGATCTTTCGCATTCGCGCTTTTCTGTTACTCGGCTCGTTATTCCTGCTATTGGCCATTGGGACAATGATCAAATTTGCGTCGGTGAATTTTGGTTGGACGTGGCTGTGGTACGTGGCCGGCATTGTTACCGGCGCCGCGATCATCACCACGTTCGCGATCTTCGAAAAGCAACGCGCCGACGTGATGCGGCTGGTGGAAGAATTCAAAGATTGGAAGGGATGAAAACCACTGTGATTTCAAGATTCAAAACTACATCAATTGCGTTTCTCGCAGCGCTATTGCTCGTAGTCTTCGCCTCTGCGTCGATTGCTTTCGGAGACTCGGAATTAATCGCACAAGCTCAGCCACCGGAGGGAAGGTGGTCTTTGAAGCTGGATGGAGGCGTTCTCTTTGTCTGGAACCGCAAGGAACTAAGCTTTACGCTCACAATCAAAGGTAAAGATGTTCGATCCATGGATGATCCAAATAATATTTTTCTGGTCGTTGACGGAAAGATTCTTCAGATTCAGTCTCTGCCAATAACAAACTTTGCGCCGGACGCGCGAAAGAACAAGCTCGACGATCAGGTGATTCTGCTGGCACACAGAGATTGGGAAGCGACCTTTCTCCAAAACGAACTCCTGCATGCGAAAATCACCTTGAAGACGTCAAGCGAAAAGCTGCCCTCTGGCATTTCCATGCTGGTTTGGCAATACGACCTGCCGCAAAACCTAAAGAATCAGGATGCGACTGGCCAAATGTACCTGTCTCGGGTGGAGGGGGACTATGTCATCCTGCTCAACACGGTGCTGAATCCTTCAGTTTCCGAATCGGATGGCCGCCGGTTTCTTTTGGAAACGATTTCAACCTTAAAGACTAGTCCCGATAAATTCGACATCAAGAAGTTGCAGGATGCGATTCGCAGCGGCTCGATCGGGTCGTGAATTCGATCCGCGAAAGGCGAACTGAATGAACCGACGACAATTCAATTGGGCGCTGGTGGGCACTGCCGGAGCGATGAGCTTTGGTGATTTTGCGCGGGTCCTTCAACCGCGTCTGCAAGTAAATGGCACCCGCCTCAACGAACACCTGAAAGCGTTATCTGAATTCGGCAAGAACTCTCAGGGCGGCGTCAGTCGCGTCGCGTATAGCGAAGCTGATCGACAGGGACGCGAGTTCGTAATGGGCTTGATGCGCGCGGCGAAGCTCGATGTTTCCATCGACGCCGGCGGCAATCTCATCGGCCGCCGAGCGGCTGCGAACAACAATGATCGGTTGCCGCCGATTCTATTTGGCTCGCACATCGACAGCGTTCCCGAAGGCGGCAACTACGACGGCGATGTGGGATCACTAGGCGCCATCGAAGTTGCGCAGACGCTCGCGGAAAACAACCTGTGGCTGCGACATCCGATCGAAGTCATCATTTTTCAGAATGAGGAAGGCGGACTTATTGGCAGCGAAGCAGTCATTGGCGCTCTAACTGAGAGAGAACTCGATCTCGTCAACAAGAGCGGTAAGACTGTCCGCGAAGGGATCAAGTTCCTTGGCGGGGACGTGAGCAAGCTCGCGAGCGTAAAGCGCGAGAAGGGAAGCATCGCAGCTTATCTCGAATTGCACATCGAGCAAGGCGGCACGCTCGAAGCAGAAAAGATCGACATTGGAGTCGTCGAAGGCATCGTCGGTATCAATTGGTGGGATGTGACGATCGAAGGCTTCGCGAATCACGCCGGCACGACCGCGATGAACAATCGCCAGGACGCTCTGCTGGCCGCCGCCAGATTCATCGAAGCGGTGAATCGCGTGGTGACCTCTGTCCCGGGGCGTCAGGTCGGCACAGTCGGTCGCATTCAGGCCTTGCCCGGCGCGCCGAACGTGATTCCGGGAAAAGTCGTCTGTAGTTTGGAACTGCGCGACCTCGACGCGACGAAAATTCAAATGCTATATCAAAAGATTCGCGGCGAGGCCGATCAAATCGCGAAGTCCAATCGGGTGACCTTCAACTTCAAAGACCTCAACGCCAACATTCCCGCGCCGACTGATCCGCGCATCCGCGCGATCATCGACAGCTCGGCGAAAGAACTCGGTCTCTCAACAAAGTTAATGCCCAGCGGCGCCGGTCACGACGCCCAGGACATGGCCCGCATCGGCCCGGTCGGCATGATCTTCATTCCCAGCATCGGCGGCATCAGCCATTCACCGAAAGAGTTTTCACGGGCGAAAGATATTGAGAATGGAGCGAATGTTTTGCTGGGCGCGGTGATGAAGGTGGATAAGCTGTAATTTGGAGTGCGGTAACTTGTTGCCGCTTTTCGTGGCATGAGAAGCCCCCCAAAAGCTTAAAACAAAAGCGCTGACAAGTCAGCGCACTCCAAAAGTTACCGCCACCCGCACCAATCTTCGTCCATCATCGTCCACCAATCCGTCCCAATCGGCTGGCCGTCAGGCGGCTCGTTGGGCTTGGTCAGATTCATTTTCTTCGGATCGTCCTGGAAGCGTTTGATCTGATTCGAAACGTACAGCAGAAAGGCGCGTTGATTGCGATCTCGGGTCAAGCCTGACTGCTCACTGGCCCAGGTTTTCAGCTCATCGAGTTTCATTTCGGCAATCGCCCGTACTTCATTCGACGCGCGTTCGTTGGCCGCGAGGGTCATCAGTTCATTAAGCACGACGGCGTTGACGGTGTGCTGAATTTCACCGCCGTAACCGCTGCGCACTGACGCGCGGAACGTCTCGGTAATGATCTTGTCGAAGTAGTCACCCAGCATCGGATACTCGGCGCCGTTGCGCGCGTGGAACTCGACGATGCGCGCCGCGCGTTCAGCGTTGAAGAGAAAGTCGCAGACGTGATTCGCATAAGCTTCGGCGGGGGCCAACGCATCGAACGCCGGCGAAGTGCGAATGCGAAAGTCCTCGCGGGTGCGCTGATAGCCAGGTGGCCGCGGCGGAATCAGACGCAGCAACGATTCCGGGATCGTAAGGTTCTCGGGCTTCAACGTATTGAGCACCGCGTACAGCGCGCGCTTCTGTTCCTGCGGCGAAACGATTTGCGGATTGCTGTCGCCTTTGCCGCGCAGGCTGAAAGTGTAATCAAGACCTCCGATCAATTTCGCGACGGCTTCAACCTGATAGCGATGATGCATGTAGAGCGGCACCAGGACATCTTCGAGTGTGGCCATCGGCGCGCCTTCGCGAATGTTGTTTTCGCCAAACCGATTAAGCGCGATGTCCCGGACTTTCATGAGGTTCTCGAGACCGTCGATGACGTTCGTGCCATTGTCCCAGAGGTGCGTGTAGGAACTCGACGCGCTGGGCGGCCGCGCATCCTGATCGGTGAGATAACGCAGTCCGCGGCCGAATGCCTCGCTGAGAATTTTATCGAGCGCTGCCTGTTCGTTTGTCCCCGGCGCAAAATCCGAGTAGCCGTAGGCGATGGCGACCTTGTCCCAATCACCAATTCCTTTCGCGTACGCGTTCGAAAGATCCGCCTGGCCATCGGGGCCGAGCGTCACCAGCGGCGCGGGATAATCCATCACTGAAGCTCGATTCGTGGTGCTGGCGGCGAAGTTGTGTTGCAAGCCGAGCGTGTGGCCGACTTCGTGCGCCGCGAGCTGACGCAGACGCGCGATGACCACCTGCTGCATGAGCTTGTCGACTACAGTTTTGTCTTTGCCGTACGGCGCGATTAGACCCGAAGCGATCAAAAAGTCCTGACGATCGCGCAGCGAACCGAGCGAAACGCGGCCTTGAATAATTTCACCGGTCCGCGGATCGGTGACCGACGAGCCATAGGACCAGCCGCGGGTCGATCGATGCACCCATTGAATGACGTTGTAACGCACATCCATCGGATCGGCGTCGGGCGGCATGACTTCGACGCGAAAAGCATTGCGATAGCCGGCAGCTTCGAACGCCTGGTTCCACCAGCTGGCGCCTTCAATCAAAGCTGAACGCACGGGTTCAGGCGCACCGCGATCGACGTAATAAACAATCGGCTTGACGGGTTCGCTGATCGCGGCGGTCGGGTCCTTCTTCTGTAACCGGTGATGATCGATGTAATGCTTGACGATGGGTTCGCTGATCGGCGTAGCAAAATCCATGTACTGAATGCCGAAGAAACCGGCGCGCGGATCATTCTCGCGCCGGTGAAAACCGGGGCCGGGCAATTCGACAAACGAAACGTGCTCGCGCACCGTGATCGCATTGGCGACCGGCGTCACTGATCGCACCAGAGGACCGCCTTCACCTTCGGTCGTGAACGTCAAAGTAGTTTCGACTTCCGTGTTCTTTGGAAAATTTTTCGTGTTGGCGAGATAGAAGGCAGAGCGGGTCGCGTCCAGACGAAACTGGCCTTGTTGCATGCGTTGGAGAGTGCCGGGAATTCCGTGCACATCACGCAGGTATAAATTGGTAGCGTCGACCAGCGCGTGATTGCCTTCCTCGGCGGCGACTTCAAATCCCCAGAGGGTCGATTCGGCAAAAGCGTCTTTCACTGCGCGCCGCTCGTCAGCATTGTCACTGTCGGCGCGGTAACTTTCGTTGGCAGCAATCAGCAGCACGCGGGGCCCGATGCGTTCAAATCGCACCACATGCGTCTGGCCCACCTGTCCGCGATCCAACCCGATATCATTTGAACCCATTCCCGCCGGCAATGACTCGACGTAAAGAAACTCAGAATTCCATTTGTCGATCTCCAGCCAGAGCTTGCCGGCCTTGGCGTCCCAATAGAACGGATAGTAGCCGGAGAACTTTTGCATCCCGGCGGTCTTTTCGCCAATCGAAGGCCTGGCTTCCGAAGTCGAGCGCGGTTGCGCAAACAATGTAGTGCTGGCCAGTAGGATTATCGCGCAACCAGTAATGAGACGTTTTAAAGAGTTAAGCACAGAGACAGATTCCTTCCAGAGACATTTTGTTGATCTGATGCGGTGCTTCTACTATCATTCGCGCACCTCGCAAGTCAAAGACAGTGATCTGCGGCCGGACGCACAGCGTTGGCGAACGCTAAGCCGCACACCCTGTCCGCCGCCTATTCAACGACTGAATATCGTTCCGTCGGCGCCCACTCATCAATCGGTTAACGTTCACTCGTGAAGGAGCCTCGATGACAACCTTTCTTCTTTTCTTTGGGCTGCAGTTTCTACTCTACTTCCTCGTCACTGTTAATTTTCGAGCGATTGCCGATGCGCGATACGGCTGGACAATTTTGACTGACGCGCTGATCTCGGCCTCGCAATTTTGGATTATTAGAAAAGTCGGGACGAGCGCTGATAGCACGGTTGCGTGGACCGGCTTTGTCTGCGGCGGGGCCGTTGGTTCGACCATCGGCATCTGGTTATCGAAAAGATTGTTTGGCAAAACCCAACCAGCTGCGCCTGCTGACGCGGCCCCGGCGTCCGCCGCAAGCCCAGTCTCCGGATGGCAAAAGTTTTCGACCGTGATCACATGTCTGCAACTTGTGGTGGTAATAACCTCAGTCCTTCTTATCCGTTCGCAGTTGCATCAGCAAGTCGACCTCAACCGGTATGGCAACACGCAGTCACTCGTCGGTCTGGTGACGCCCTTAGACCTGCGCACGACGGACCCTCAAATCGCCGGCTTATGGGTGATGGGTGACGAGGGAATCGACAAAATAACTGACATAACTGAACGACGGACAAAACGGCAACAGTACCAGCAACTCGTGGCGAACTATCTCGTCTTCTATGAAAACGTCTATTCGCAGTACAAGAACGGCGTTTTGGACCAGGAGATTTACGATGGGTGGAGAGCGGACCTTGCCTCATTCATCTGCCAACACAAGATAGCGCGGCACTGGAATGAGAGACGCCAATTCTATCGCCCTGACTTTCGCAGTGACATCGACAGTCTCATAGCCAGACCTTGTCCCGCGCCATCTCCAGAATGAATCTTCTGACCTCTCCATTTATCATGCAAAGAGGGATCGATGTGAATCAGTTGGGCGAGGAGGAGCGCCGCCTGGCCGTCACCCGTGGCATCGACTTTCTCTATTCAACTGCCTGCGATATCGAGCACTTTGAGGTTTACGGGTTTGATTTTCTCTCTTGCTTCCACGCCATCTCTTTGACCCAGGCAGATACGCTACGCCTGCGTGCGCAGAGTATCTGTGCGGAACTCGCGTGTCGCTGGCGGTCCGCTCATCCGACCTTACCCGCAGAACTCGATGCCGACACGCTCACGCAGTTCCTGATCGCTGCGAATGTCGCCGATAACATCGGTTTGCCGGACAGCGCGATGAAGGCGGCCATTTGCCGCGCCGCAAACGACTTTCAACCCCAGGACTTTTACTGGTTCGATCCACGAATTGAACCGCCGCCCGAAGATGTGCCGGAAGACTGTGAATGCGGCGCCGGCAATCCGCGCGGGAGCGTCTCATGCGCCGATTGCCGAGGCCCGCTGACTATGATGAGCAGATATGAGGTCTGGCTGGTCGCGCTAATCCGGACCTACTTCGGTGAACGTTTCGGCGTCACGCTCGGAGCGCGCTATGCGGAAGCGCTGCAATGGCTTCCGTCGATGCGTCCTTACAAACGATCTGAGTCTGAATCGTACGCGGATTTCATCTGGTCGATCTATGCAGTCACCCATGTCGTTTACACGTTGAATGACTACGGAGTTCACCGGTTGTTGCCTGCGTGGTTACCGGACGAGTACGAGTTTCTCTGGACGCAATTGCCGGCCGTAATTCAGGCAGATGATTACGAAACTTCCGGAGAGATGCTTGATGCGCTGAAGGCTTTTGGTCTCACCCGTAAAGATGATCGGATTCGCGCGGCCGAAGAGTTTATTATTTCCCGGCAAAACCCCGACGGTAGTTGGGGCGATCCGGATGAAGCCGATATTTACGAGCGTTATCACCCGACCCTCACCGCGATCGACGGTTTGCGAGAGCACGCCTGGCAACCCGCCGCAGCGAGATCTCAACACGTAATGTCGATGGTGAAACAGACCCGGGACTTTGGTGAAGAAGTATCATCCCGATTTTGATTGGCGGAAACTAGCTGCTTGACGGATCGGCTTTGGCGGCAATGGGAACGTTGCAGGCGTCGTAATCGAAAGTCCATCTTAACCAGCGTTGGACCAGGGCGGCCGGCACGATTGAATGCAACCAGGCGCGCATTCGCACCGCCGTTTGGTTCTCCCATTGACCGACGACGCCATAAAGTCGTGAAAAGCGCGCCACCGTCGCGCTCCGCGAGTACCGTAGCGATTCAAAGTGTCGCAGCGCAGTGCGGATCGCCTCCGAACGGTTTTCATTTTGCGCATCGCTCACAAATTGTTTGAGACATCGCGCCAGCACCGCCGCGTCTTCGATGGCCAGACATCCGCCCTGGCCGAGATTCGGAGTCAGGGGATGAATCGCATCGCCGAGCAGAGTCACACAACCTTCCGTCCATCTTTTTACCGGGTCTCGATCGAGCGTGGCGTTTCTCACCAATGCCGTTAAAGGGGTGGCGCGAATCAAATCGAGCACCGGCTCGCACCAGCCATCGAACAGACGCAGCAGCGGTTCACGGATTTCCTCCATGTTGTCATGGGAGAGCGCGTGATGTTCATGAATAGTCGCGTCGTCGAATCGCTCAGCGCCGCGCAGCAGACTTTTGTTAGCGCTGGCCCACCAGCCAACTTTGCCGCCACCCAACGGACCAATGCCGAAACGTTGGCCACGTCCATAGATCTCTGTGGCCGCGCCGATCGCCGAGGCATCAAGTGTGTGCGTTAATACGCCTCGCCACGCAACATAATCGCGCTCGGTTGGCGGACCGTCGTTCAGCATTTGTGCGCGCGCCCGCGAGTGAAGACCGTCAGCGCAAATCAACGCCTCACATTCAAACGGTGTTTGGTTTTTGAAGTGGACTACAACTATGCCGGCGTTTTGTTCGTAGCGGTCAAATGCATGGTCCAGCCGGATCGATTCGCCGGGATTTGCGGCCAATAGAATGTTCTGTAACTCGGCCCGGTGAATGGCAACGGCGGGAACCTCAACCTTCGGTAACAAGAATTGATTTAAGACGCTCCCATCACTTCTGAGCCAGCGTCCCTGTTCGAGGATAGCGCCCGCCGCGCGCACCGCGTCTGCCGTGCCGAGCCGATGCAGCACGCGCATCGCATTCGGCCACATCAAAATGGCAGCGCCAACCTCCAGGAGCTCAGGCGCCTGTTCAAAAATCGTGGGCTCGAAACCGAACTGCCTCAGCGCCAGCGCTGCCGTGAGGCCGCCGATTCCACCGCCAATAATTGCGATGCGCATGAGTTTCTCCCTCTCCCTCTGGGAGAGGGCCGGGCTGAGGGACTAGCTGCCGTAAACCCTCACCCTCACCCTCTCCCAGAGGGAGAGGGAATGCGTCGAAGTAGTACTACTTCTCGTCGAACTTCCTGCCCGCGTTCAAGTGGTCGAAATTCAGAATCGTATTGAACACGAGTGAGTAGCTGCCCGAAGTTTGGCCGCGCCAGAACGGGTTCATCGAAAACAGAATGACGTGGCCCCGGTCGAGCGGCGAGTCGATCACCGCCGCGTGTTGCGCGATTTCGTCGCCGCCATCCAGCAGGCCTGAGACCAGCAGTTCGTTGGCATTGCCCCAGCGAAGAATTACGCGCGGGCGTTGCGCCGGTGGAATCAGACCAACCAGGTTACGACGTTGCTCTTCGAGGATGGGCGCCGCTTCCCAAATTTCACTCGACGGCGGAGGCTCAGGCAATTCTGCGGGTGGCCGGCCCTGGACCACGTCGGGATCGTCAGCGGTGCCGCGTCCGGTTGTGCGTTGCGTTGCGCCGCCGCCGCGACGACCACCGCCGCCACCGCCGGCGACGTTACTGATGTTGAAAATCGGTCCCTGGAAACAATAAACCGAAAGCGTATCGCCGTAGCCGTAAGCAATCGGACTGGTCGCATCGACCATCCTCGTTTTCAACACGTCGCCGATTGCGCGCAGGCGCGTGGCCGGCTGAACTGACACGCCGGGAGTGAGGCCCATCGAGACTGCAAACGTCGCTGATTCGTCCGCGCCGATGAAGACGCCGCCGTTCTTCACGAAGTTCTGCAGGTTCATCAATCCCGTCCACCCAAGGCCGGGCCGCATGTCGTCAGTCGAAGCAAAGCCGCCGAGGTTCGGCGTCAATTCGGTTTTCTTCCAGGGCAGAGGATTGCCGTACATTGGCCGTCCCTGGATCACTGCGTTCGCATTACCCCCGCCCGGACCGAAAACAATCACGTCGTATTTCTTGTTGAGGTCGGCGTCCCTGGCCACGTCCTGCGTGCTGATGTAATCGTACGGGATGCCCGCTTGATCAAAAGCCAGCCGCCACCACCCTTCGTCTTGCGTGCTCAACCACGTATGCATGATCGCGACCCGCGCGGCCTTGACGGTATGGGTCTTCACGGTGGGCGCCTGCGAAACGGCGAGCGCCTGGATGCCGAGTTCTTTGGCGGCTTTATTGATTTCGTCCACGAGGACACCGCGAATTATGTAAGAACCGCGATTGAACTTTCGGCCGTCGGTTTCAAAAGGTTCCTCGGCCGCATCGAACGTGGCTTTGCGTAATCGATATCGCAGAGTAATCAGGTCGTTGTCTGCGTTTTCATTGATGAGAAAGACTGTTCCCGTGCCGGTCACGCCGCCCGCCGAATGAACTTCGCCGTTCACTTTTTCCATCGCCGCGTCGAGCACTTTCACATCCGTCACGCGCGCGACCTGAACGTTGCCAAGTTCGCCAAAGGTCCAACCGGTGTCGTCATAGATGCTCTGTTGCGGATCGCGCGGACTCCAGTATTGGTAATCGAGCAAGGCATCAGCGATGCGGCTGTAGGGTTGGTCCATGCGCACGATGTAGCTACCCGCCGGAAACGTACGCGGTTCAGTTTCGGGTGCGCGCGGTGTCGGCGAGGGCGAGGGATTCGGACGCGCGCCGCCGGCGGTGTTTCTCGGCGCCGGCCGTTTCTTCACCATGACCGTGAACGGTGCAGTCGCCCTATGAATCTCACAGGCCTGCGCCTGGAGGAGGCGCAGCAAGGTGGCCTGATTGCCGGGGCGCGGATCGTCGCCCGGAAAAACATAAGCTGCCGGGCCTTCGGTCTTTGGCTTCTCGACCGAGCGCTTTGATTTCAAATAAAAATTCTTCAGGAAGAGTTTCTGGTTTTTGTTGAAGTAGTCGAGTGAGATCAGAATCGCCGTCTGCTCATAATTATTGTTGTTGCGCTGCGACCACTTCGCGCGCGGCAACGGCGGGTTCTGTTTGTACCAGGTGCGCTGATATTCGTCCGGCGAGGTCGTGCGCGTCAGCGTATCAGCGCCGCCGTTGCCGAACGTTTCATACAGCCGGCTGATGCCGTTGTGCGTCGCGGCGATGAACATCAAATAGCCGGGCGACCAGGTATCGAACGTGCCGTGCGTGAAGACGCCCGGCATGCCGAACTTGGTCATTTCTGAAACATTCTTCCAACCGATCATCTGCCATTCGTCAGTCAGAATCGGATCGACCCAGGCGTTGTAAGGACCATCGCCGACCGTGTTGTCGTAAAGGTAAGCGACTGATTCGTGCAGGTCATGAAGCACCTGTGGTTTCCACTGGACATAAGTGTTAAGTACGTTGCGCGTGAGTTTGAGCGACAAGCCCATCGCATCGCGGTTGTTGTCGTGCGCGACGTAGTGTCCCCAGTAGATTAGGTTCGGATAATTCTCGTTCGGGTGGGCCAGGTGCCACTTGTAGACATCGACCATGCGATCGCGGCCGTCGACCTCGACGACCGGCGTAATCAGCGTGACCATGTTGTCCCGGATGGACTTGATGTATGGACTGTCATCGACAGCCAAGCGGTACGCGAGTTCCATCAACGCAGTGGGCGCGCCGGTTTCCGGCGAGTGAATGGTGCCGGTCAGGTAGTAAACCGGAAACGACTGCTCGACCAGTTTGTCGGCTTCCGCATCGTCCATATTGATCGTGCGGGGATCGGCGAGCTTGGACAATCGCGCGCGGTTTTCTTCGAGCTTGGCCATCAGAGCTTCTGAGGCCACCGCCACGGCGATCATCTCGCGGCCCTCTTCGCTCATGCCGATCGAAAAGACCTTCACGCGGGGCGTCGCCTTTTCAAGCATCCGCATGTATCGGTAAACATCCTCGGCGTACGGCAACTTGCCGGGCGCACCGGCGATGTCGCCGATGACGGCCTGTGGCGTGGGCACATTCGGGGATGCAGGCAGGTAATCGGTCAGTGGTGAATTGAAGAATTTTTCGGTGGTGTATTCGGCGATCTTCCTGGTGTATTCCTGATCGACGGGCTGATTGGCGTCGCGGCTGTAGCCGTTCTGCGCGTTGACGGAGGCGGACGCGAACAGAGCAAACAGGACGCCGGCGACAAACACACTGCTGATCCGATTGAGCTTCATAGAGACTCCTTGAAAATTGATTGTCAGCAAACCGATTCGACGTATCCAGATCGATTCGAAAAGAAGAAGATGCTTTTAAGCTAAACGTGGAAGTAAGTCAATCAGAACGCGCCGTTGGCAGCTTTTGCAAATCCGTGCGCTGGTTTCTAGAATCGATACGTGGCGTCACCCAAACAGGAAACCGGCCCGGATGAATCTTTGGTAAGTGCCCAACCTCCCAACGAATCAACTTCTCCTTTGGCGAAGCCGATCAGTAAGTTCGCCGGCGGAGCGAAGGCTGCGCTGGTGGCGACGAAGTTTGCCTGGGGCGAAATGGGCGTCGTGCGCGGCACGCGGACCCTGCTGCAACTGAATCAAAAGAACGGCATCGATTGCCCGGGCTGCGCGTGGCCGGAACCCGATGGCGAACGATCGCATTTCGAATTTTGCGAAGAGGGCGCGAAGCACGTTGCCGACGAAGCGACGAAAAAACGCGCGACGCCGGAATTGTTTGCGAAGTGGAGCGTGGCCGACCTTTCCCAACAGTCGGATCTTTGGCTGAATCAGCAGGGACGTATTACCCATCCGATGGTCTTACGCGAGAATTCGGATCGTTATCAACCAATCGAATGGCCGGAAGCATTCGCACTGATCGCCAGAGAATTGAATTCGCTCTTCTCGCCTGATGAAGCGATCTTTTACACGTCCGGCCGCACCGGCAACGAAGCCGCCTTTCTTTATCAACTGTTCGTCCGGCAGTTCGGCACCAATAATCTGCCGGACTGCTCGAACATGTGCCACGAGTCGAGCGGCACCGGAATGAAAGAAGTGCTGGGCTTCGGGAAGGGAACGGTGCGGCTCGACGATTTCGATCTCTGTGACGCCATTTTTATCGTGGGTCAGAATCCCGGCACGAACCATCCGCGCATGCTCACGACCTTGCTCGAGGCGAAACGGCGCGGCTGCAAGATCGTTCATATCAATCCACTGCCTGAAACCGGCAGCACCCGGTTCAAACATCCTCAGGAGTTCTGGACGTGGTTAGGTGAAGGAACGAAGCTCGCCGATCTGTTCCTGCAAGTGCGCATCAACGGCGACGTGGCTCTGCTCAAGGGATTGAGCAGGGAAGTGCTCGCGGCCGAAGAACAAAGGCCGGGCACGGTCCTCGACCGAGAGTTTATCGAGCAGCACACGACCGGCTTCGATGAATTCACAACTGCCCTGCTGCAAGTTCAGTTTGATGAAATCGTCGAACAGTCAGGAATCAGCAAGGCGCAGATCGAAGAAGCGGCGAAGATCTTCATCGAATCAGAGCGGGTAATTATTTGTTGGGCCATGGGGCTGACGCAGCATAAGAATGGCGTGGCCAACGTGCAGGAGATCGTGAACCTGATGATGCTGCGCGGACAATTGGGCAAGCCCGGCGCCGGTCTCTGTCCAGTCCGCGGCCACAGCAATGTGCAGGGCGATCGCACGATGGGGATTTGGGACCAACCGTCAGATGAGTTCCTGAACAAACTCGGCGACGAATTTAGCTTTGAGCCGCCCCGCCGTCACGGCTACGACACCGTGCATGCGATTCAAGCGATGCATGACGGTAAGGCGAAAGTCTTCTTCGGACTCGGCGGAAATTTTCTTTCGGCCACTCCGGACACCGAATACACCGCTGATGCGTTGCGCCGGTGTAGTCTGACCGTGCATGTCTCGACAAAACTAAATCGCGCGCATTTAATTACCGGCAAGCAGGCGTTGATCCTGCCGTGTCTGGGGCGAACTGAAATTGACGAGCAGGCCGGTGGGCCGCAACTTGTGACCACGGAAAACTCGATGGCTGTGGTTGAAGCGTGGCAGGGAAAGCTGGCGCCCGCTTCTGATCATCTATTGAGTGAGCCGGCAATCGTCGCCGGTTTGGCGAAGGCGGTCTTTGGTGAAAAGACGACCGTCGACTGGGACCGCCTAAATGCGAATTACGATTTGATTCGCGACAGTATTGAAAGAGTAGTGCCGGGATTTGCCGACTACAACGAGCGCGTGCGACAACCCGGCGGGTTCTATTTGCCGAACCCGATTCGCGATCGAGAATTCAATACGAAGGATGGGCGCGCGCATTTCACAGTTCATCCGCTGCCCGCGATCAAGCTGGGACCGGAAGAATTTCTGATGATGACGATGCGCAGCCACGATCAGTTCAATACGACGATCTACGGCCTCGACGATCGTTATCGCGGCATTCGCAACGGCCGGCGCGTGGTGTTTTTGAATGCGGACGATATCAAGGCAGGCGGGTTTGAAGCGGGGGCCGTGGTGAATTTGATCAGCCGATACGACGGTCAGGAACGCATCGCCAGCAGCTTCACGATTGTTCCGTACAGCATTCCGCGACGCTGCGCCGCGACTTATTTTCCGGAAGCGAACGTGCTGGTGCCGGTGAGTTATTTTGCGGACAAGAGTCACACGCCGGCTTCGAAGTCTGTGGTGATAACTATTCAACCCGCGAATGAATTAACCACGAATGAATTAACCACAGAGGACACAGAGAAGAAAAAGGAATGAATAGGGAGAATGATTAGGGAGGGATTGGCACACAGCTGTTTGCCTCTAGTTCTTCTCCGTGCCCTCTGTGGTTAAGATCGACCCTGTGGTTAATATCCGATGATGACGAAGACCGAACTTTACGATCAACTCGCCTCGCAGCTTTCGGGCTTGCTTGCCGGCGAGCGGGATTTGATTGCGAACGCGGCAAATTGTTCGTCGCTGATCTTTCAGTCGTTGCCGGACCTGAATTGGGCCGGCTTTTATTTCGAGAAGGACGGCGAGTTGGTCCTTGGTCCGTTTCAGGGCCGGCCCGCGTGCGTGCGCATCAGGATTGGCCAGGGCGTCTGCGGCGCGGGAGCGGCGAAAGGCGAAACCGTGATTGTGCCCAACGTGCATGAGTTTGCCGGACACATCGCGTGTGATAGCGCATCGAATTCAGAAATCGTGGTGCCGTTGATTAAGGAGGCGCGCTTGATCGGCGTGCTTGATCTCGATAGTCCCCTGCCGGCGCGCTTCGATCAAGAAGACGCGCGAGGGCTCGAGAGTCTGGCGCGCATCCTGTTGGCTTCGGTGCAATCATGAACCAGCGACCGATTATCGTGGCTGTCAGCGGCTTGTCGTCGAACACCGGCAAGACGACGCTGGCTTGCGAATTAATCAGCCAGTTGCCGGGTTGGGAAGCGATTAAGTTGACGCGCGGCCATTACCGTTCATGCGGTAAGGACCCGAGCGGATGTTGCGTCAGCGATCTGCTGCGAGATCAACCTTTGATTCGATCGGGACGCGAGGCGAATTACGAAAAAGGCAAAGACACGGGTCGCTTCTGGGACGCGGGCGCGGCCAACGTTCACTGGGTAATTGTGGGCGAGGACCAGGTGGAAGAGGGAATCACACTCGCGTTGGACCGAGTGCATTCCGCGGGTGTGGTGGTCGAAGGCAATAGCTTTCTCGAGTACATCAAGGCCGATTTTGCGATCATTTGCGCGCGCGCGGGCGAGAACAAGATGAAGACATCGGCGCGACGGACTCTGGCGCGCGCGAATGCGCTCTATCTGTCAACGCTGGATGAGTGCGATCGAGTTGAAGCAATAGAAAGGTTCGAGACGTGGCGCGCGAGTCTGGCGACTAACCTCGACACGGCCGGCATTTCGATCTTTACCGGCAGAGATGTTTCGCACATCCTCGCCTCGATTCAGGCGTTAACCGGTGTCGCCGAGGTCGCGTTTAATTATTAGATCAGCGCGCTGGCAGCCGGCTCAACGCGCAACGATACGTGGGTTCTTTATGATTACGATTCGCAAAGCGAAAGAACGCGGCCACTTTGATCACGGGTGGCTCGATACCTATCACACATTTTCATTCGATCAGTATCACGATCCGGCGCACATGCATTTTCACAGCCTGCGCGTCATCAATGAAGACTCGGTCGCGGCGGCCCATGGCTTTCCGACGCACTCGCACCGCGACATGGAAATCATCACTTACATTCTGGCGGGCGCGCTCGAGCATCGCGATAGCATGGGGAACGGATCTGTGATCAGGCCGGGCGACGTGCAGCGCATGACTGCGGGCACCGGGGTGTCGCACAGCGAATTCAATCCGTCGCCTTCCGAGCCGTGTCACCTTTTGCAGATTTGGATCATGCCGAACGCGCGAAACCTCACGCCCGGTTACGAGCAGAAATTCTTCGCGGACGACGAGCGGCAAGGAAAGCTGCGCCTGATCGCGTCACCGGCCGGCGCAGACGGCGCGGTGTCGATCAATCAGGACGCTCGTGTTTACGCATCGCTGCTCGACGCGGGCCAGTCGCTCAACCATGTGATCGATCAAAACCGATCCGCCTGGCTGCAATTGGCCCGCGGCAGCGTCGCCGTTAATGACGCGCAGCTGAGTGCCGGCGACGGCGCAGCAATCACCAAAGAATCTCGCGTCGAAATTTCTGCCGCAGAGGACTCTGAGTTTTTGCTTTTTGACCTCGCCTGAAGTGCGTCCCACGCGCACCCCGGACGAGTCGGGTCCAGCTACAATTTGTATTTAATCTTCCTGGCGGTTTAGCGTGCGCGCAGGAGTTTGAATGGCACGCAATTCACCGACGATTTCTTCGATCCTCTTCGCCTGGCTTTCGATTGTTTCAGCTCGCCGGCGTTGCTTGTCGTTCAATTCCTGATCGCGCAAAAGCAGTTGCGCCTGGCCCAGCAGTGCCGCAAGAGGATTGTTGATTTCATGTCTGACGCGCGCGACCAGCGACGCGGCGGCAGACAACTTGGCTTCGTATTCATTGGCCAGCGCGGTCATCTGCGCCAGCTCGCTCGTTTGATCGGCATTGGGTTCGGTCATTCATCTCCGGGACTGATTCTGAATCAACTACACGAACGTGAGGAAGAAGCGGCAGGGCACGAGAGGTTACCGGCGACTTGCCTATTTAACGCAGATGCAGCATAAAGCGCAAGCACTATTTTCGTTACGGTGCCGTTACGATTAGCCTTAAATGGATTCGAGGCGCGGTTGACTTCCGGTATCAACGACCGTAAATTCGGTTGCAACGTTGGGAGGTCGTCTAACGGTAAGACTGCGGACTCTGGATCCGCCTATCGGGGTTCGAATCCCTGCCTCCCAGCCAACGTTTTTCCTGGCCCAGCCTTCACTGCTGTGACTTGAATCATTAATTGGCCGCTCCGGCAACTTTATGGTTCCAATAGAGGCCGGCAAATTAATGTTTCCAGAAAGAACTTTAGCGCGAATTCGAGTACTTGATGCAGTTTTCCTGCCGCAGTTCACGCAATACGGCTAAGAGCTCCGTGCCTTTTATCGCGACTTCGGGTTTATATGCCCGCGCAATCTCTGTTAGTGTCGGAAATACGCCGGCCGCATTTGGTTCCAATGCCAATTGCTTGATTTTAGATTTGGCTTCCGCCTTTCGTTCAGCTGCCAACTTCCTTTGAAATTCGCGGTACCTCGCCTTGATTACTTCGCGCTGAATGGGAAATGTCATCGATATACGAGTCGTAGAGTTGGTATTTGTTGGATGATTGCTCAGCCAATTTCGCAATCAGGCTGCCATCTCTTCTCCCCTGAGAAAATGCTTTTCCTCGGGAAGCTCAACACCGAGTGATCTTGCAAGAATGTTTATGCGCCGGCGAGAAGGGTAGACTCCGTTTTTCAATAGCCGCTTTCGAATCTCGACGCGAGTCTGGGACTTAGACTCACGAATCATCTCTTCCTTGTGGATCCGATACTTCTTATGCCTTTCAGATATTTTCTTACATAAGTTTGGAAAACGCTTATAGAGAATTCTCTTGTGAGTTCTCAACTCAATCGCTACTTCCGTCATTGGTTTGGGAGGCTGGGCTTTTAGCGCCGCCCTTAAAGAATGTTCGATCGCAAAGCTGTCGAACGGTTTCGGCGATTCGCGACGATGACGGGATTGTTTCGCAATGAGTTTTGAATGATCAGTGTAATCGGAGGGACGCACGATAAAGCTATCGGTATAGAGAAAATCGACTAGTCTAAGATTAAAGCAGTAGCACAGGCGCAGAAGATCATTGAGCGGGATCAGCGCGTTGCCTTGAAGCCAGCCCCATACCGTATTTTTCGGTTTTCCAATGAGGGATGAAAACCTGTTCATTACGCCTTCGGTGGCGCTATCGACGCACAAGGTGAGAGCTGCTTTGATTCTCTCAGCAGTCGGCGTTGGCCAATGCTCCCGCGCCGTGATGATGTCCAGGAGGTTAGCGACGACCCAAATCTGCCATTGAACCTGCTCGTTCGTCTGGGACTTGTCTTTAATAGAGTGGCAAGAGTGGGAGGCAGAGCAACTGAGGACGATTGAAATTGCCGAGCGGGTTGCAGAAACAAATGACGATGCCTTCGTCCGTTTGAAATTGTGGGAGTTGTTGCACAGGCAGGCCTCGAAGGGCTTGCGGACAGTAGTCAAGTCGCGCGCAAGCCAACTATTGGAGACAATTCGTCATAATCAGGATAGTAGATTTGTCCTTCTAGTCACCGACAGGTATTCGCAAGAAGAATTTGATGACGACTGGGAAGCCCTGGATTCCGAAGCCGCCGACACGAATGCCCCTCCATTTCCTGATCGCAGAAGGTTTACGCGGAATATTGAATTCGCGCAACAAGTCACGCGTGAATGGGTCGAAGCGCATTCCGATCCCACCGAGGGATTCAACGTTTTCAATGACTGGTTGGAACGCATAGACTCAACGAGATGGTGGAACAAAGGATGGACACGCAGTAACGCGGTTCTCCTGCAATTGGCCAGTGATTATCCAGGATACGCACGCGCATGGTGCGAGATCGCACCTGAAAGGCCAGATTCGCGAACGACCGGAAAATGCGCTGATCTTTTGTCTGAGCTGAGAAGACAAGATCAGCGTGATGGCTTGACGTTGGCGCGGGGATTCTTGGCGAAAGATCATCCGAATCTTTGGCTTTGCGTCGCTTCCAGTTACTCCTGGCCGTATTGGGCCAAACCGCCCCTTCCTGAAGAGTGGGACATAGTGCAACGTCTTCTGGCGTTTCCAAATGGTCAGGTGAAACGAAAGGGAGCGGATATCGTGGGGAGCATCGCCAGCATGGACTTTCCACGTGCCATAAATCTTGTTCTGACCACTTACATCGGAGATGATTCAAAACTGGCTGATACCTTGTTCGCCATCTTTGAAGAACGACGCGGTTTCAATTTCAAGTCTCTGTCGACTGGTGAACTTGAGACCCTAGTCAGCAAACTAACGGACGTTGAAAGCGTTCGTGACTACCACCTCAGCCAATTTCTTCTTCAAGCGGCTCTGCGCGATCCGATATTAGTGGTGAAATTCTTGCTCGAACGTCTGAAGCGGAAGAGCGCAATGGCGCGGGACACGCACGCCGGTTCCACTGCAGATTATGCGGCTCTGCAAAATGCGCTCGATCAGTTCACCGGCTTACCACAGTCTTCGTTTCATGACGAAAAATTCAAAGAGATTCTAAACCATCCCTGTTACAGGGAAGCTCTTCGTCTCATTAGAGATGCAGCATTAAATGAGGACTACTCATCAGTTGGGTATATGATTCGATGGATTTCGCTGTTCACATGCGTCGTTCTGTTTGTCTCAAGCCTCGGACTGACGCCGACGACGAAGAGTTCGGTTCATTCGTCGCAAGCACAGCAGAGTGCGAATGGGCGACGCAAGCGAGTCCTCCCAAAGCCGCCTGAACCACGCGCGCCAACTGTGAATTTGCCAAATCTTGATGAAGCGCGGCAGAGGGGAAGTGCTCAACCAAGGGCAGCGCAGGCCGTAGAATCAACCGTTCGCTCGCGCCGCAAACCGCTCGAATCGCGTAATGGCATGAAAGCGGGCGATCCGATTCCGCGAGTGACGCCCAGCCCGTCGGCAAGTCCGCCTCCGCGAACGAATCCTTCGCCAGCCGGGGGTCCCCGTCGTAGCGCCTCACCATCACCATCAGCCACACCGACTGCCACGCCATCGGCGAGTTTAGACTTAACGCGTCGCGACTCAGGGTCACGATATTTCTCTGAGAACTTAGTATCGCTGTTGGTTAAGACACGCATTCGAGCTTTGGATCATCCGACGCTGCGGTTTCTGAACGTGCGCTTTGCAGTTGATCCTGCACCGCTGGGAAACCCTCTTCACGAATCGTCATTCAATTTACTCAGCCCGCCGGTCCCACAATCAGGAGCTTCAAAGATAGTGTTCGCCAGCGATCGTGAAGGCATCATGCAGATTTACGTCATGAACTCTAATGGTAGTGGCTTGGTGCGATTGACTTATTCCGGCGCGAACGACAGCTTCCCGCGATGGTCGCCAAACGGAACGAAGATTCTGTTCCAGAGTGATCGTGACCATCCTGAAACCGGGTGCAACGATATCTATGTCATGAACTCGGATGGCAGTGGCGTGACGCGGCTTACCACCGATGCGAACGATGACAGTATGGCTTCATGGTCACCTGATGGATCGAAGATCGTGTTTCAGAGTTTTCGCAACGGAGTGAACTATCAGGTCTATTCGATGAACGCTGATGGCTCGGGCCAAGTGTGCTTGACGAATACCTCCTCAAATGACGGCGAACCCTCGTGGTCCCCTAACGGAGCGAAGATAGCTTTTGCCAGCGATCGAGATCACGCGGGCACTAACAGCGTTTATGTAATGAACAGCAACGGCACGGGACAGCAGCGACTGACGAGTAGCGCGGCCACGTTCGATGATCGTCAACCGGCCTGGTCGCGCGACGGCGCGAAGATCGCATTTGTGAGCACTCGTGACAGTGTGACTGAGACCTGGACGGAAACAGACGATTTCGAAATCCCCGAAGATGACGGTCAGACCTTTCCCAAGTCGCGATTGCACATCAACAAAGAAATCTACGTGATGAATGGAGATGGTTCGAGTCAGGTGAGGCTGACGAATGATCTGGCGAATGACGATGCGCCATCATGGTCGCCTGATGGAAATAAGATTGTGTTCCGGAGTGATCGCGAACGAGATTGTTGCGACCCATCGGCGCAGATTTGGACGATGAATGCGGATGGCAGCGGCCAAACCGACGTGTCGAATGACGGTACGGGAAACTACACTGCGAGCTGGACCAATAACGGCAGCGGCAATATGTCGCCTGTTGCTGACGCCGGCGGAGCGTACAGCGGCACGATTGCCCAGAATGTTCCTTTTCATGGCAACAATTCCTATGACACTGACGGAACCATTGTTAGCTATTCGTGGAGCTTTGGTGATGGCGGCTCGGCGTCCGGCATCAATCCCACACATGCTTACGGCGCTAATGGCAGTTACACAGTAACGCTGACGGTGACCGACAATCTCGGAGCACAGGCGACCGCGCAGACGACGGCCAACATCTCAACGTCATCGAGCGACCAGTTTGCACAGGGCTTTCTTTATTGGGGATTGGGACGAACGCCAAATGGAGATGAAGACGGCTACTGGTCGGACATCATGCGAGCAGCCTATCCGCAAGGGCAACCCTCGATGCTCATGGCAATGAAAGAATTTGGCATGACGGTGTTTGAATCGCAAGAGTATGCGCAGCGCAATCGTAGCAACCACGAGTACGTTTGGGATCTTTATCGAACCTATCTCATGCGCGACGCGAATGAGGACCCAGATGGCTGGAACTTCTGGACGAGCGCCTGCGACAGTTATGGACGCGAATCGGTGCGTCAAGCATTTGATGAGAGTGGAGAATTCCACGGCATTGTTTCGTCCTTATCAGCAAGCGGGAACCCTTCCAGCGCAGTTTCATCACTCGCAACCGCGCAAGTCGATCCCTTCAATCAAACCGGCAACCAGATTCAGGCGCGTGATTGCGAATGGAGTGTGCCACTTATCTCTCTGCCCGGCCGCGCTGGTCTGGACCTCGGCCTCAGCCTTTCTTATTCGTCATTGGTGTGGACGCGTTCAGGCCCTTATGCCTATTTCGATCAAGATTACGAATCGCTCAGTCCTGGCTTCACGATTGGTTTCCCAACGGTTCAATGGAGAAAGTTCGACGCCAAGACGGGCCGCAATGTGTACGTCTTAACCGCTGCTGGCCGACACACCGAACTACGACAAATCGGCTCGACAGACATTTACGAAGCTGCGGACTCTTCTTATCTGCAGTTGATCGATTACGGCGGCAGTCTGGCGCTGCGGACTACAGACGGCACCGAATTGAGCTTTGCGCCGCTGCTCCATGGTTACAACGTGACGCAGATCAAAGATCGGAACGGGAACTTCATCACGGTAGACAATGATTGGCGCGGAGACATTCAGCACGTCACCGACACGGTCAACCGCACCATCACTTTCAACTACGACGCGAACGCCAACCTGAATTCGATTATCAGAACCGGCACGGCGCAACCGTGGGCGACTTTTCGTTGGGGCAACGCCCAAATGCAACCGACGTTTGGTGAGGTTGTGGGAACCTACGCGGGCGAAAACATCCTGGCGCTGAACTTCGTGGGCTTCGATGACGGCAGCTATACGCGATTCAACTACAACGGTTATGGGCAGGTTAGAGAGATCAAGCATTTCGCTTCCGACAGCGATCCAAACGCCGACAACCACCTACTCAATACGATGGTTTACAACTATGGCGCGAGCGACGATCCAACCAGACTTACCGACATGCGAGTCAGCGCGGAGAACTGGACGGGCACAAATGACGTACCCTCTCAACTCATAACGCAGTTCAGCGCCTCCGGCGATGTGCACGAGATGACCGCGCCAGACGGGACAATCTATAAAGAAACTTATGGCGGCACAGGCAATTCACCGGTGTGGCAACATGGCCTTGTAATCTCCACGCAAGTTTTGACGGGCTCGACTGTGCAAAAGACCACTGCGACGGCGTGGGCACAGGACGACCCGGATGCCAGCTATCAAACTAATCCACGTGTCTATCAAACGGACGTCAGTGACGGCACGAATCACCGGAAGACGACCATCGGCTATCAAACTTTCGCATTACCAACGACGAATGCCAGTTGCAGCTTGCCCAATGAGGTTTACGAATACGACGCCGACCAATCCACTGTGCTGCGCCGCACTCACACGGACTACGTGCCGATTGCGAATTACATCAATGACTACCGGCGCATTGTTGGATTGCCCGTGGCCAAGTTGCTCTATGAAGGTACGTCCACGCTGAGGGCGAAGACGACTTATGTTTACGATCAACCCGAATTCATGCAGAACACAGCCGGATCGGCGATCCAACACGACGACTACAATTTCTCCACAGGCTTTGTCGCTGGGCGCGGAAATCTAACGACGGTAATTCGCTGGGATGTTGACGATCCGAATCAGACGGCGAAGACGGAGAACAAGATCGGTTACGACATTACAGGGAACGTGGTCCTCACGCGCGACGCCTTGAATCACGAGACTGGCATGAGCTACTCCGACGCGTTCTCAATTGATGGCACGATTCTCGATGCGGCCCGGTCATTTGCCACATTCGCTTATCCGACGACTGTCACTGATCCGGATGGCCACGCATCGACTCTGTGGTATCGGTATGACTTTGGCGCGAAGACCCGAACGCAAGGGCCGCCTCCCGGAAATCCTGGCCAGTATTCAACGGGCGTTGTTCAGTCCATTAGTTACGACGATGCGGCGCGGATTCAGCGAGTGACGACTGTCAACACGGGCGCCTACACGCATTATTTCTACGGGCCGAACTACACCCAGAGATACAGTAGCGTGAACAATATCGCCCAGAACTATTCGGACAGTGACGCTTATGCGATTCAAGTATTCGATGGCGCGGGCCAGGTGATCTATAACAGCGGGAATCATCCTAGCAGCATCGGCGGCTATCGCACGGTAAGTTCGATCTACGACAAGATGGGACGCCTAGCGGCGCAATCGAATCCAACAGAGATTACGGGCTCAGGCGCGTTCGCAGGCGACGACGATCCGAACAATCCGAACGGGCAAGGTCATGGCTTTGTCTATACTCAGTACACGTATGACTGGAAGGGCCGTTCGCTGCTGACGATAAATCCGAGCACAACCAGCAATCCCAACGACGTAACCTTCAAAGAAGCCAGCTACGTAGGTTGTGGTTGTGCCGGTGGCGAAGTCGTGACGATTGAGGATGAAGTAGGGCGGCAACAGAAAGTGTATTCAGATATTCTCGGTAGGCAGTGGAAATCAGAAATCTGGACGTGGCCTGACGCAAACAACAACCGCGGCGTCTACTCGACTAGTGTCAGTGTTTTCAATGCGCGCGACCAGGTGACGCGCGCGTACCAATATTCTGGAAATGCGCCTTTTGAGGCCTCTTCAACCAACGAGAACCCAACTTGTCCTGATGGAAGTTGCCAAAAGGCGACCATGGGATACGACGGCTACGGCCGTTTGCTGTTGAAGCACGTGCCGCAGCAAGAGACAGGAACCGCGACGGCGTTCTTGTATAACCCCGACGATACCATCCAAAGGGTCACAGACGCCCGCGGTGCTTATGCCAGTTACAGCTATAACGCGCGACATCTAGTCACCGGGATCGACTACACGGCCCCTTCCGGTGTGAACGGAACGCCCAGCGTTGGCATCGAATACGATGCCGCCGGAAATCGACGGTGGATGACTGATGGAAGCGGCCGGGTCGATTACGGATACGATCAACTATCACTGTTGCGATCGGAAACGCGGCAGTTCAATGGTCTCTCGGGAAGCTTTGCACTCACATACGACTACAACGTGGCGGGTGAATTGAAGAGGATTATTGAGCCATCGGGCTCTCACGCGGATTATTTGTATGACTCGGCGGGAAGATTAATAAACTTGAGCGGAACAGGTCTAGGCACTTCGCAATACTTATCATCTCTGCAGTATCGTGCCTCTGGAGCTTTGAAGTCTGTGTCGAACGGCGACTCAACCACTCTAGCGCTTGGCTATGACACTCGAATGCAAGTTACGAGTTACTCGCTCGGCGGCGTCAGAAGCAACGGTTCGATACAGCCGGAAGGGGGAGCATTCCAATATTATCCGGATGGACGAATCAAATTCGCGAGCGACCTGCGGACAGATGCCACAGCCTTCGGCCTGCACGATCGTGCCTATTCATACGATCACGCCGGCAGATTAAAGGAGGCTTTCTGTGGTTACGAGGCCCGAGACTTCAATAACGGCACCAATTCAGGAACTCAGGACGGCGCGTTCCGTCAAAGTTACGGCCACGATGCGTGGTCAAATCTGACGAGTCGTACTGGACGTTTTTGGAGTGAGGACGATTCGGCCACAGACACTTACAACGGCCAGAACCGAAATCCGCTGTGGGATTATGATCTGGACGGGAGATTGTTCTCCACAAACGATCCGCCACCGGACGAGTTGCCGTATCAAGCGCTGCGGTATGCTTACGACGGTGCGGGTCGACGCGTTCAGTCAACGCAAACGACCAGCCGCCGCATCGTCAACAATCATGTTCTTACGACTGCCGTAACAAACGCTCAAGTCTATGACGGCAACGGCTTTGTAGCGAAGACCGTCAACACCCAGCAGATAAACACCAATTCTCCGACGATTACGACCACATTCTTCCTCCGCTCAAGTCTGACGGGAAACGTTATTGGGGAATATGATTCGAATGGCGTACGGCAAAGCGCCAATGTGTTTGCAGGATCTCAGATGATCTTACGGGCACGCAGGCAGAGTGATGGATCGGATCGCCTGATGTGGCAACATATCAATCCGATTACCAGTGATGGGTTGACGACTGATACGCAAGGAGCCGTTATCGACAGAGGGACCGTCGATCCGATGGGGGTCAATGTTGGCGATTCGGATCCGTTTGCTGCTAATGAACCAACCAGTGGTGGTCAGAGTGAGGGAATGAGCCAGTCGACGATAGATGCCATCGTCGCGTCGATCGTGCCGGGATGGGGTGGTCCAAAGTGCAAAGTCGATTTTATGGTGACAGGATGCCGACTCGCAACCAGTGTTGAATCGAGCGGTGCTGGTGTCCGAGTCTCATTGAGTGCGCCAAGCGGCGTTTTCATCCGGTTTAGCAGTAGAACGACTGGGCAATCAACATCAATATGGTCGCCGTTAACGATTATGGACACCGGGCGAGGCACTTGGGCTGGCTATGTTCCGATGGGTGCACACTTCGGCGTTGACGGCCACTCTAATATTTTTGAAATAAACCTCAGCCAAATTGCTGCTCCTGGTAGCCGCAATTTGACCTATGTGGGCATGCTGCGCGAACTGCCCGGCGGTTACGCGTTGCATGATGTTTGGCTGCAAACGCCACATCAGATTCCGCCTGACGCAGAGGGAATTCGCGCCAACCTTGCAAAACAGGCGGCAGATCCTGGGTGCGCCGATTTCATCAAAGATCTTCTAAATCGCGTTGCGACGCCAGAAAACCCGATGGTTGAAGGAGGCGACTTAGCGAAGATATTTGATAAGGTAATGACGCAATGGGGCATATCCCGAGGCGGCAATGCCGGAGGTGCTCAAGCGAACAACAGTATCGGCGATGGTGGCGCAAACATAGTATTCGGTACGGTCGGTGGTAGTAATATGGAAGATCAGTATTTCGGGAAATACCTACTGTGGTTTGATTCCCACAGCGCGACCCACGAGGTAGTCCATCTGGGACTACTTCACGGTGTCGACGATGAAGCGCTGGCAAGAGCCCTCTTTCCGGATCTTCCGAAGATCCCTTTTCCTAAAAACGGGACACAAGAGCAAATTAACAGTTGGGTTCTTCATTGGAGTAACATTTGGGACACCGAGCTAAGAAAACATTGTAAGCCCGCGGATCTTGGGATTCCAGGGCGGAAAATGGGGCCTTAGTGCTATGCATAAACTTCTTCTGATTGTCTTTATACAAGTAATGCTTGCCACCGTGTCGTACGCAAAACCGTGGAGGGGAATTGTGCCTTTGCACTCAACGCGCGAGGATGTTGAGAGGTTGCTCGGCAAACCTAATGCGACGTACGGACGTTATGAATTTGACAAGGAGAGAGCAGAAATCAGTTACTCCACGGGGCTATGTGTGAATGGATGGAAAGTGCCGGTTGGGACAGTAATTGACATAGTTGTCAGCCCTAAGGAAAGCTTGCGAATCTCGGATTTGAAGGTAGACCTCCGTAAATATGAGAGGGTTCGCGACCCTAAAGTGACGTCGCACGTTTATTACGCGAATAGGGACGATGGCCTGCGTTATGTTGCGTACGAACCTGAAGGCACAACTGATGGGAAGATTCTCACCACATATTATGAGTCTACTACCGAAGACGTACGTAATCTCTATTGCAAATCGAAGGATGAAATCATTCGGGCCGAGCCGGCAAAGAGACCAAAACGGGGTCAGCCTTGCAATTCTGTATCGGATGGCGAAGTCGCCGCGGCGCGTAAATCTATCTCATCTGCATCGACGTATTCCGAACAGGAGCGTTCTGTGACCATTCTTCGGGCGAACGCCAAAGTCTCCCAGGCAAGGGCTAAAGAGTGGTGCGGCATCACGCCGCTAAAATCGACGCGTACACGCGTTGAACGCATACTCGGTACGCCAAGTAGCGAGCGTTTACCCGCTTACCATTTGCCTGATGAAATTGTCTATGTAGACTTCGCAGCAAACCCTGGTTGCCGGACACAGTTATCTCGGCAAACCTGGAACGTGCCGGAAGGCACGGTTACTCTCATCAGGCGATTTCTTAAGAAGCCAATTCCGCTGAAGAGTCTAGACATCGACCTTTCAAAATTTAAGAAGGTTAAGTCGGACAATGATGTTGAGGGACACTTCTACTATGTGAATGAGGGCGAGGGATTTACTGTTGAGTTTGAGGCAAAGCCAGACGGTAAGGACGAGTTTGTGACCGGTTACATTTACGCGCCTAGAGCTAACCAGAAGCGATTGAGATGTCCAGTTAAATAGAAAGCGGGCGAAAAGAACAATTGATACTCAGGCTTGTTCCAGCAGATTCTGACCGATGCCTGCAGATGCGGTCACACTATGCGCATAATTCACATCATTCTTGCTGGCTGGTTGCTAATGACGGTAAGCAACAACGGTTCCGGTAAGGACTGGCGAGGAATCGTTCCACTAAAACCTCGCGCGCAGACGTTGAACGCTTACTCGGCCGTCCGACTGGTGCTCTGGCTACTTATTATCTCCCGGATAGTACAGTCACTTTCTGGTACTCACATTGTCAATGCGGAGATAAATGCAAAGACGACCTTTGGAATGTCCCACCGGACACCGTAACCAGCATCAGGGTTGGTTTGAGAGGTATTGTCAGGCTGGCCGATCTCGGGCTCGATATGTCCCAGTTCAAAAAGTCGCGCCTTGCTGATGACGTACCAGGATCTTTCATCTTCGCCAAGCAAGAATTGCGCCTCTCCGATCTTCATCTTGATGAGACCAGGTACAAGAAAACTGATAATGAAGGACACGGCCCTCCTTATTTCTACTACACGAATGAACAAGAGGGACTTCAATACGAAGTAACGCAAGGCCGAGTCATGACCATTACCTACTTTGCCACCCAAAAGGATAGTAACGAGCTTCGTTGCCCATCATCAGGGGACACTCGCACCACAGAACCTGATCTACGCGACTGCTTACGATTGAGATTTAGACTCGACTGCTCGTCTGAGAGGATTACAAAAACCAGTCCCGTCATATGTAAAGCGGATTTTTCATCAACTCGCCAGGACTTTACGCCTCAGATTCAATGGAACGTCTCCAAAAATGCGAAGAAGGAGTATAAAGGCAGCAGAGCCGACGCTGGTGTTGTTAAAGGTCGCCTTGAACTTTACTTGCGTTCGGAAAAGTCTAGCGGATTTCCAGTGATAAGTCACCGTCTAGTTCAGATCAACTTTGAATTTCCGGCAAGGCTTAGCTTCCAATTTGCACTTTCGGCAATGGAAGCTTCCAAAATGTACTGTTGGCCGGAAAATATTAGTTCGAAATTGCGCGATTCTTGTGTACTGGCGGCAAGTAATTGGTTCCAGCGGCGGCAAAGAATTGGTTCAAGTCGCAACTGCTGCGGTTCGAACGTGAACCATTAGATTACCCTTCGGCAACTCATTAGTTCCAACAGCGCCCGGCAAACAAATGGTTCCAATAACCGCGGCTTGGTTCCAGCCGATTTTCAGCGCGAACGGGTTTACCTTTTTTCGAGGTCTAACCTGATCGCGCGCGCAATACAGGGAGCCAGCACTAATTGCGGAGCCACCAAACCTCGACAGATCTAAGCCGAAATCCCTTGCCCTGAAACACGCAACACATGTATAAGCGGTGCAAACAGGATGCTCTTCGTAACGACTCTACTTTGAAGCGCTCCCCTATCTAATTTCACTCGGGAGAAGAATAACTTATTGGTGCGTCCTCACCGATGCCTGCAGTGGCGAGTCTTGATCTCACATCATGCAAAAGGGTGCGAGGTTATCGAGCCAACATTTTAATGACGACAGCAGGCCCCGAAATCAAGATGAGAATACAGATTAAGATATTCCCCGCCTGAAGCGTTACGGCCGCAGCTCCCAGGAGAGACCCAGTGACCTTTTGCACGATGCAGACGCATCCTATCAAAGTGCGCGAGATTACCCTCCAAGCGTTTGCTTTTTCGCTATCTTGTTCCATGTCCTCTCCTTTCGAAAACCCTAGACACCATTCTGTCCTCGACTACGCTCTTTCTCGTTTAGAGATTTTTCTGGGGTTACGCTCGGGCTTGGGGAAGGAGTGGGTTTGACACCAGAACCTTTTAGATTTGCCTCAGACTTAAGGAAGCACTCCTTAGATTTAAGGAAGAACTCAAAGTTAAAGATCGCGATCCCGGACCCAAGCTCTAATTTAAGGGATCTGATTCCTTCCATCGACCTGGAATCTTGTGGGGGCTCGGACGACAAGACCGCCTGCGGCTGAACGACTGTTGGACTCGACGCTGTCGACCGTTCTTGAACGATCTGTTGCGCCCTCGAGACAGGAGCTTTGGGAGTCGTATCCTGGGGTTCCTGAGTTGTAGTGGTATCTCTGCTCCGATGCTTTGGTCTCGTCGTTTGTGAGACCTTTTCAATCTTGGCTAAGACCAACTTCGGTATCTCTGCATCTGAAGGAGTAGGCGTAGTTGTTTCTTTCCGGACGTTGTTGTCAACGTGCTGAAAGGGTTGATTGGTATGGACCATTAGGATCAATCCGCAGAGCAGTGCAACGATTGCAGCCGAATACAAGTAAGCTGGGACCATGCGGGGGACGTTTGGTAAAATTCCTCGAACCTGTTTCACAGGAATGGTTAAGACCGTTGGCGTCTGTTCGGTGTCCGTCAAATCGAATAGTTCAGTGTCCTCATCACTTTCGCGGCCATTGCAAACCAGAAATCTCTCGTAGTTCTCTGCACCACGTTGCGCCAATGAGCAAAGTTCATCGAAGGTGAGTTTCTCCGCTCGTGGACCGATTTGTCGCATAGCTCTTATTAACTGACGCCACTCGTTGAACGTGTCCTCGGTTATATCAAGCGCGGCCAAGAGCTGGTCCAACTCCGCCTGCCCTTGTGTTCGTTCGGTAGATTCTAGTCGGAGTGTTTTTCTGTTGTTCATGATGGCACTCCTCCTGTGTTCGCCCATTTGAGTCGCCTTTCCGTTTTCATGATTCTGTTTACTTTTTGCGACAGTTCTTCGTGCGTTTCCGCGTTCGAGGAAGTCTCAGTGATGCCAAGTTCCCGCTTCAGTCTCTTCAGCGCGCGGGACACTCTTGATCGCCCCCACCTTCTTTTCTCGGCGATTTCTGTTGGGGTCCAACCCTCGACGTAAAAGCTGATAAAGAGATCCTGATCCGAAACGTGACGAAGCTTCTCCTTGATTTCAAGGGTCCTATTCCACATTTCGATTGGATTAAAAGGTCGTTTGAGCGCCAGTCGGTCTCGTGCGTTGAATGTTTGATCGTATTCGGCCTGCATCGAAGAGGGGCCACTGAAATCGACGGCAACTTCTTGACGGCACTTTTTCAAATGTGTTAATGCAACGCGACATACCGCTGTACACATCGCCGCCACTGGGTCGTTGTAATCGCTCAGGCGATTTCTCGATGCTTGAATGAACTGTAGTTTGGCTTGTTGTACCACCTCTTCCGCGTGCGTCACAGGATCTGAACATTGGCGTGCCAATACCTTCAAGGCTTTACGGTGAAACTTTCGTTGAGCTTCTCCCGGCACGACGAGGTCACGAAAACTCGAATCCGTTACGCCAATTAATTCTTTCTCTAATACTGTCACTTCCAGACCCTCACCCGTAGGTATCTCTTTGCGGAGGTCGTTCGTGGATTTTGGTCCATTTGAGGCTGGCCGCCCTGCCAAAGATGCCAGTTGGGTCGCCTTACCTTCGTAATTTGTTTCTCTATTTATATGGACAACCGGAGAGGGCCGAATTTTCGCACTACGCAGAATTTATTATTGTTTGGAGAGCCCGAACCAGAGTGTGGTCCAGGTATATGTGATCTTAATGGCCTGAATTTCGAGGCTTCAAGTCACAGCTGCGGTTCGAACGTGAACCATTAAATACCGCTTCGGCAACTCATTGGTTCCAACAGCGCCCGGCAAACAAATGGTTCCAGATTAGAATGGATAATCCCCAGGCCCGCCTCTTTTTCGCAAGCCAAGTTCAAACGCACCTCGCGCCATCACAAAGCTCGGAAGGAGTTGCCTTCACGGTCCGATCGTGCAATCACATTGACCTATTACATTCTAATCCTTGCGGTTATGCTCTTTCTTTACTCACTCTTTGTTTATAAGTGACGAAGCGCACAGACTATGCTCTCGGATTTCGTATGCTGGGGTACAGTAAGAGCAATTTGGTTTCAGGTTCGCGCTCGCTCCCGACGTGACTTGTGCAATAGAAGTACCCTGGGAGTTCCCGAGCTCTGACGGCGTCCACGTACCTGCCCGTTGAATGCTCAAACCTTCCCAGTTCGCCGTCGTCTTCTTATTCGTGGTGACGATCTCTGCGACGAACTCATTCGGAGGCCTCTTCACATGTCATGTCAGTCTCGTCCAATCGCCAGCGGTTTCTTCCTTACCCGCGCACTATTAATCACATTATTTCTCGGTACCTCTGTAGCCCTCGCCGTGTTTGGTGTTTCGGCGTCGGGTCTTCGAGCGCCGGTTAGCGCGGCTTCACAGACCAGCAAGCAGACTCCGAACAAGCGAACAGGTGGCGTGGCGGCGTCCTTGCGAACCGGCGCGCTCTTTGTAAACGCACCAGTTGCTTCGTTTTGTGTGAACCCGGGTGGCACGGGCGGATGCTTTGCGTCGATTCAGGGGGCGGTCAACGCGGCGAGCAACGGCGACACGATCAATATTGCAGCGGGGAACTATCCCGAACAGGTTACGATCAGCAAGAGCTTGACAATCGTGGGTGCGGACAAAGGCACGACGATGCTTACCACGCCGGCGTCACTTGTGTCCGGCATCGGTGGCAATCTCATCCTGCTTCAAATCGATACCGCCGCCAACGTTGAGGTGTCAGGTATCACCGTAGCGGGACCGCGGATCTTTGGAGGATGCTCCGCGCAAATTTTCTACGGCGTCTACGTCGCGGGCGGTGCGATTCTCAATCTTCATGACGCAGCCGTCACCGACATTCGCCTGCAGAATCCAGCGCTGGCTGGTTGTCAGGATGGCATTGCCATTCGCGCAGGGTCTCAGGCGCTGGGCCAAACAGCTACCGTCACGGTGAATAACTCCACCATTACTGGATATCAGAAGAGCGCGGTCATCGTTGACGGCACAGGATCTTCAGGAACGATCACGAACAACGTTATCACCGGCCTGGGTCTCGATAACACTGCTGAGAATGCTATTCAGATTTCCCGATCCGCCGCGGCGACCATCAGCGGCAACACCATCACCGGCAACCAATGCAGCAACACCTCGTGCGGCCCCGATCCTTTGACGCAATCGTTTGGGACTGGTGTGCTCATCTTTTCCACCAGCGGCGTCATTCAAATTAATAACAATACAATTTCGACTAACGACACGGGTGTCTACAACAACGATCCGAACACCACCATCAGCGGCAACACGATGGTGGGTAATCGCTTCAACGGCATCTTTCTCGACCAGGGCAACGCGACCGTGACCGGCAACACACTGTCCGGGCCGATGAACGTCGGCGTCATTGCGGTCTCATTCAACGGCAACAGCGGCAACTCAACCGGCACGCTCACGGGCAACACAATCACGGGCGCAGGCATAGGTCTGCAACTGATCGACGAAACCGGGGCAGATGCTTTCGTGCCGCTAATGACAGCGCACTTCAATCGGATCGTCGCCACCACGACGGCGATTAGTAACGCGCAGAATGAGGCGGTGAATTTCGAGAATAACTGGTGGGGATGCAACGCTGGTCCAGGCAATGCGGGCTGCGGCGCAGTCAGCGGAGCCGCGGCAGACTTCAATCCGTGGTTTGTGTTGGCAGCCTCGGCTACGCCGAATTCCATAAACGCCGGCAGCACGTCGAACGTCGCGGCCGACATGACGAAGAATTCAGACGGGGCCGTTCCCGGAACCGCTCTCCCGGACTTGCCGATTAGTTTCAGCGCTACCAACGGCACGATGACCCCGCCCACCGGGACTGTGTCCGCCGGCGCAGCGAGTTCGACCTTTACTTCTGCAAACAATAATTCTTCCGTCGTCACAGTGACCGTTGATAATCAAAACCTAAACGTGCCAATTACGGTGATTCCCGCGCCGGTGACGGTCACGCCAGCGATCACACCGAGCGTCGCAGACAATGACTACACGCGCATCAATAATGCGATCCAGGCTGCCGTTGCCGGTCAGACCATTACACTCAACGGCACGTTCAACTGGAGCGAAGCCAACGCGGCCGCGAGTTGGGCGAAAGGAAGCGACGGCATAGCTTCAAATGCAGACGATTACGAAATTCTGGTGCCGGCTAATCTGAACAATGTGACATTGACTGCCAACAATCTGGGCGACGCGACGATTCAAGGACCCGGAGATTTGGCCGCGATAAATCTCGAAGGCGTGTTTGTCTTCGATGGTGGCGACAATCAAAACTGGACGATTTCCAATCTCAACATCTTTGATTTCGATCTCAGTATCGGAATGTTTTCGGGCGCGGGCGGGAGCGATGCTTTCAAGAATACCCATATCACCAACAATCACATCCGCATTGCTCGCGATTTGAATGCGACGGTGGCCCCGGCAGATGTCAACCAGAATATAGGCATTCACTACTCGTTCGGTACGAACATCGTCATCAATGGCAACACGATCGAGATCCAGGGCGACGGCATCAGCGATGGCAGTAATTTCGCTTCCGATGTCGGCATGCAAAGCAACACGAGCGGCGGCAATGTCTATGATGGTTTGCAGATTACGAACAACATCGTGCGGGTGCTGAATGCGCAGGATGCTACCAATCCGCAGGTCATTCTGGGCATCTGGGAAAACGCGCACGGGCATACCAGCAACATCACGGTCAGTGGTAATCAATTTATCAACCAGGCGGCCGGGAACAACGCCGCTACGAACTTGCAGCGCGGCTTTCGCGTGACCTCGCATTCGTCGGCAACGACGACAGTGACTTATGCAAACAACACAGTCACCGGCGCGAACATCGGTTTTCAATGGATAGCGGGATCGAACTTTGCGGGCAACCAGCCGGTGAAATTGACGAGCAACACCATTACGAACGGCGGCACCGGTGTGTTGGTGCAAAGCCAGGGCCTGGCCACTCTCAGTTTCAATCGGATTGTGGGTAACACCGTTGCCGGCCTGAACAACGTCGACGGCACAGTCACGGCAGAAAATAATTGGTGGGGTTGCAATGCAGGTCCGGGCAATACCGGCTGCGACGGCGTCCTCGGAACAGTGGACTTCAATCCCTGGCTGGTGCTTGGCATCAGCGCATCGCCCGGCACGATTGGCTTAGGCGGCACGTCCGCGATCACGACCGACATCACCCACAACTCCGACGTCGCAGTGCCGTCGATCACTATCTTCGTCCCGGCCACTCCGGTTAGCTTCGGAGCTACGCTGGGAACTATGACGCCGCCATCGGGCACGGTAAGCTCGGGTCAGGCCACCGCTACTTTTACATCCACATCTGCCGGCAACGGCAGCGCCTCAGCGACTGTTGACAATCAAACGGTCAGCACACCGATTACCATTAGCAAAGCCAATCAAACGATCACAGTCAACACGCATGCCCCCGCGAACGCGACTTTCAATTCGAGCTTTACCGTAGCGGCCACGTCGTCGTCCGGCCTGGCCGTCGCGTACAGCAGTGCCGGCGCCTGCACGAACGTGGGCGCGACCTTCACGATGACCAGCGGCGCAGGCACCTGCACAGTGAAGTACGACCAGGCAGGTAATACCAATTTCAACGCGGCGCCTCAGGTGACTGAGTCGGTCACCGCGCAGAAAGCAAGTCAATCGATCACAATCAACACGCATGCCCCGGCGAATGCGACTTTCAATTCAAGCTTTACTGTAGCGGCCACGTCTTCGTCGGGCCTGGCTGTCGCGTACAGCAGTGCCGGCGTCTGCACGAATGTTGGCGCGACCTTCACCATGACCAGCGGCGCAGGCACCTGCACCGTCAAGTACGACCAGGCAGGTGACGGCAACTTCAACGTGGCTACTCAGGTGACTGAGTCGGTCACCGCGCAGAAAGCAAGTCAGTCAATCACGGTCAACACGCATGCCCCGGCGAGTGCGACTTTCAATTCGAGCTTTACCGTAGCGGCCACGTCGTCGTCGGCCTTGGCTGTCGCGTACAGCAGTGCCGGTGTCTGCACGAATGTTGGCGCAACTTTCACCATGACCAGCGGCACCGGAACGTGCACAGTGAAATATGATCAGGTCGGTGACGGCAATTTCAACGCCGCCACTCAGGTGAGCGAGTCGGTCACCGCGCAGAAGGCAAGTCAGTCGATCACGGTCAACACGCATGCCCCGCCGAATGCGACTTTCAATTCGAGCTTTACAGTAGCGGCCACGTCTTCGTCCGCGTTGGCTGTTACTTTCAGCAGTGCCGGTGTCTGCACGAATGTTGGCGCGACCTTCACCATGACCAGCGGCACCGGAACGTGCACGGTGAAATATGATCAAGCCGGTAACGGGAATTTCAACGCGGCGACTCAGGTGACTGAGTCGGTCACCGCACAGAAAGCAAGTCAGTCCATCACAATCAACACGCATGCCCCGGCGAATGCGACTTTCAATTCGAGCTTTACCGTGGCGGCCACGTCTTCGTCGGGCTTGGCTGTCGCGTACACCAATGCTGGCGTCTGCTCGAATATCGGCGCAACTTTCACCATGACCAGCGGCACCGGAACGTGCACGGTGAAATATGATCAGGCAGGTGACGGCAATTTCAACGCCGCCACTCAGCTGAGCGAGTCTGTCACCGCACAGAAAGCGAATCAGACGATCACGTTTGGCGCGCTTGCAGGCAAGACATTTGGCAATGCTGACTTCACCGTCAGTGCGACGGCGTCGTCCACTCTGGCAGTCAGCTTTAATGCGTCGGGGCAGTGCACTGTGACAGGCAGCACAGTTCATCTGACGGGCGCGGGCGCATGCACCATCACTGCCAAACAGTCGGGCGATGCGAATTTCAATGCGGCAGTCGATGTTCCGCAAAGCTTCTCGATTGCTCGCGCGGCCTCGACCACTACCGTTGCTTCTTCGCTGAATCCATCCAGCCTGTCGCAGAGCGTTACTTTTACGGCGACAGTTACCGGGCCCGCAGGCACCGGGACTCCGACCGGAACGGCGCAGTTCAAGGACAACGGCAATGCAATTACCTGCGCGAATGCCGGCGGGCAGGCACTCAACTTGAGCGGTGTCGCCACTTGTCAGGTTTTTTCTTTGACCGCCGGCACACATACGATCACTGCCGATTACAGCGGTGATACCAATTTCCTGACGAGTACCGGCACGCTTTCAGGCGGGCAAGCGGTAAACAACCAGGCCTTCATCAGTCTCAGCCAGTCGAACTACGAAGTGCATGAGACTGTCGGCTTCGTCACGATCACGGTCAATCGCACGGGCGACCTTTCAGTTCCCGTGACGGTGGACTATACGACTGACGACACAGGAGCATCTATTGTTTGCAGCACGCTGAACGGCGGCCTCGCTGCATCGCGCTGCGACTTTGGTTTGACGTTGGGCACTTTAAAGTTTGCCGCGACGCAGACACAAAAGACGTTCACGATTCCAATTACCCAGGACTCTTTCGCGGAAGGGCCTGAGACTTTCAACGTGAACTTGTCTAACCCGACCGGCGCGGTCTTAAGCTCTCCTGCGAGCGCGACGGTAACTATTGACGATTCGCCAGCGCCGGCGCTGAATGCGGACGATGATACGGACGCTTTCGTCCGCCAGCAGTACCGCGATTTTCTGTTCCGCGAAGCCGACCCACCCGGCTTGGCATTCTGGAAAAATAACATTGACGAATGTAACGACCCGGCTCGCCTTCCCGCCGGTCAAACTCTGGCGCAATGCCTCGACGTCAGGCGCATAAATACCTCAGCGGCGTTTTTCCTGTCGATTGAGTTTCAGCAGACCGGGAATTTAGTGCGCAGCTGCTATGTGGCGTCGCTCAACCGTCCGTTAACCAACAACATGCCGGCTTTTGTCGAATTCGAGCGCGACCGGCAAGCGATTGCCAACGGAGTCATCGTCAACCAGGGCAATTGGCAACAGATGCTACTTGATAACCGCGACGCGTTCTTGAAAGATTTCGTTACGCGCGCGGAGTTTGTCGGCTTGTATCCCACAACCGATTCACCAACTCAGTACGTGGACAAACTTTATCTGCATGCGAGCATCACGCCGACTTCGAGCGAGCGAGCCACGGCGATCGCCGAATTCGGCGGCGCAACGACGGCAGCCGATGCGGCCGCCCGCGGGCGCGCGTTGTTCGACGTCACACAGAACGCGGCTTTCCAACAGCGAGAGGTTAATCGCAGCTTCGTGCAGATGGAATACTTTGGCTACTTGAGAAGGAATCCAAACGACTCGCCCGATGGAAACTTTGTCGGCTACAATTTCTGGCTGAACAAGCTGAATCTATTCAACGGCAATTACATTGAGTCGGAAATGGTGAAGGCCTTCCTTAGCTCGGATGAGTATCGACACCGCTTTGGACCATGAGCCCCGGCCTTAAACGGGCAATGACAATCGTGACTCGGTCCGGGGAACGCGCCGGACCGGGGTCCGTCTCAAGATCCGAACGACCGTCATTAAATAGCCACGGTCTCTGTTCATTGCGTCAGATCGATTTGATCGACGGCATCGATCACTTTTTGGATCTCGGCGAGATAATTCCCAAACAGTCCCTCGGCGTCCGTCTTCGTGAGACGATTCTTCTTTTCAGATAAATCGAAAATCTGATCGAATGGCGAGACGTCGAGTCCCAGGACGCGCGCGGTTGCGTGGACGGCGTCGCGCTTGGCGACCGGAGGCGACGCGCCATGCAGGATCAGCACGGCCCGGAAAACGGCGGCGAAACTAGCCAGGCTGTCAATCATCAATTTGGCAAGTTGTTCAGGCGATGTCGCCGCCGAGAAAAACAGACGGCGAAGCTGGAGGCATTTGGTCCTTAGTTCGTATTCGGTCTGATGCCGCAGATTCGCCTGGGAGATTTCGACGAATTCAAACGGGTCCGCTCCGTGCAAAACTTTGCGCGCCTGCTCCATTTGCAGGAACTCGATGGGAAATACGTCCGCGCCGCGTTCGAGCTCTTCACGCGAAAAGTACACCGGCATGGGTTGTCCGCCGCGCGTCCAGTTGCGGACCGCTTCGCTCGCTCGACGCAAATCGTCCAGCTGGATGCGTTCAAGGACGATCAGCACATCGTGCTTAGCCGCGTCCGTATCGTCGCGGGCCGTCGATCCGTAGAGTGTCACGGACAAAAGATTCTCGCCGTGCGCGGCTTCCAGATCGCTGACCAGGCGGGCGAGCGTTTTTGATTTGATAGCACCGGCCATCGAGCGTCGACCTACTTACTGAAGTCCACTTTCGGAGCTTGTTGCGCTCCCTGGTCTGCCTGGAAATAAGGTTGCGGTTGAAAGCCCATCACGCCGGCGAACACCACCATCGGAAATCGGCTGCGCGTCGTGTTGTAGTCCTGTGCGGCCTGGGTGTAGTCGCGTCGCGAGATGGCCAGACGATTCTCAGTGCCCGCGAGTTCGTCCTGCAACTTGAGAAAGCTCTCGTTTGATTTCAGCTGCGGATAATTCTCGGTGATCGAAAGAAAGCGGCCGCCTGTTCCCAACAGACCACCATCGCGCATCGCCTGGGTCAGATTTTGATCGGCAGCAATTTTCTGTTCAGTGGTGCTGTTGGGATTTTGAATCGTCGACAGCAAATTAGATCGGGCTTCGGCGATCTTAGTGAACACACGCTCTTCCAAACCGGCGATGCCCTTAACAGTTCCGACGATATTCGGAATCAGGTCAGCGCGACGCTGCATCTGGTTTTGCACTTCCGACCACTGCGCATCAACGGTCTGCTTCTTGGTGACCAGCGAGTTGTAACTCGAAACCCCGCCGAACGCACACATCAACAGGATGACAAGAAGCACCGCCAGGACGATCACTGCAATCAGAGCACTCTTCCGCATAAAATCTCCTTTGCCTTGTAGCTTAACTTAATCATGTGAAACGGAACAGTTTCACCAACTGCCGCCGGAACCGCCGCCGCCAAAATCTCCGCCTCCGCCGAATCCGCCAAATCCGCCGCCACCACTCGAGCCGCCGCCGAAACCACCGCTCGACCAACCGCTGCCGGATCCACGTCCACTATTCAAAAGCGAACCCACCAACAACCACGTCCACCAACCGCCGCCACCCATTCCGCGGCCGCCACCGCGTCGTCCGAAGATCAGAATGACGATGATCACGACGACGATAATTAAGAGAATCCGACAACCACCAAGCAGTCCGGATTTTCCCGTATCACGGGAAGTTCTGCGGGGCTGAGTCGTTCCAAAAATCGTATCGGTGCTGAAGCCGCGCTTGTTTGCAGTCACCGAAATGTATTCATCGATAGTGTCTTCAATGCCGCGACTGTAATCACCAGCGCGAAAGGCCGGCACCAATTTTTCCCGTTGAATTTGGCCGACCAGGCCGTCCGGCAACTCGCCTTCCAGATGCCGGCTGACCTGCGTGAAGTACTTTCGATCTTTGATGGCGACCAGTAACAAGAGACTCGGCTTCTGCACGTCTTTCGCGCCCAGGCCCCAGCCGCGCGCCACCGCCATCGAATAATCGAAAATCTCCTGACCGTTCGTCGTGTCAACCGTAGCCACCGCAAATTGTATCTGCTGTTGCTGATCGAGATTGGTGAGCGTCGTCTCCAGCCGTTGTGCGGTTTGTGCATCAAGCACCTTCGCAAAGTCGTTGACGTACCCGGTCGGCGCCGGCAGCGGTGACTGCGTACTCTGCGCAGAGGCCGCCCCGATCGGCACGACCAGCAACACAGCGACGAAGAACAAGCTACGGCAATTCATAGATTGAATGTTCATGATTCTAATCGATGGCCGCTTTATCCGACAGCGACAGCTCTATTCGCTGGCCCGCGAGGCCGGCCGATGGTAATAATGAAATCGAACATGGCTCATTCAAATCGGTCACGCTCGGAAAGTGCTGAGGAACTCGCAGAAGCTGATCGTGAGACAAATCCGATCAAGCGGTTCTTCCTCGTGCTCGGCCCCGGTCTGATTACCGGGGCCTCGGACGACGATCCCTCGGGCATCGGCACCTACACGACGGCGGGAGCGGCGTTCGGCTTCGCCACTCTATGGACCGCGGTCCTGACGCTGCCGATGATGGCGGCGATACAGTTCATCTGCGCGAAAATCGGACTGGTGAGCGGCAGAGGTTTGGCCGGGGTGCTGCGGAAAAATTATCCGGGATGGCTTGTCCTGAGCTCGATATCTCTCCTCGTAGTCGCGAATACGATTAACGCCGGCACCGATCTCGGCGCGATCGCAGCCGCCGTCAATCTACTCATTCCTCGCGTTCCGGCGGTCTTGCTGGTCCTGCCAATTGCCATCGCGATTGTGGCGGTACAGATATTGGGGTCCTACCGGGTCATCGTTCGCATTTTCAAATGGTTAACCCTGACGTTGTTTGCTTACATCGTGGCGGCTTTTCTGGCGCGCCCCAATTGGTCGGAAGTTTTGAAAGCGACCTTCGTCCCGACGCTCCGACTGGACCATCAGTACCTGATGACTTTGGTGGCGATCTTCGGCACGACCATCACGCCATATCTTTTCTTCTGGCAGGCCAGCCAGGAAGTCGAGGAAGAACTCAAAATGGGCCGCACCACTTTGGCGGAACGTGAAGGAGCGACCGACCGCGAGCTGAAGTTGGCGGAGATCGATGTCGATACCGGAATGATTTTCGCCACCGTCGTGTTCTATTTCGTGATACTGGCATCGGCTGCAACGTTACACGTGACCGGAAAGACACAGATTCAGACGGCAACCGAAGCCGCCGAAGCGCTGCGCCCTCTGTCGCACGGCCTGGCCACGACACTGTTCGCGTTGGGCTTGATTGGTTCGGGATTGCTGGCGGTGCCGATACTCACTGGCGCGAGCGCCTATGCGATGTGCGAAGCGTTCGAATGGAGATCCGGACTGGATGAAAAATTCAAGGGAGCGCGCAAATTCTATTTGGTGATTGCCGTGTCGACTTTGATCGGCGTGCTGATCAACTTTCTGAAAATCCCACCGGTGACTGCGCTTTTCTGGACGGCCGTCATCAACGGCGTGCTCGCCCCGCCTTTGATTGTCGTGATCATGCTGGTCTCGAACAGCAAAAAGGTGATGGGTAACCGGACCAACGGCAAGCTGACGAATTTTCTGGGTTGGGCAACGGCCGTGATTATGACGGCGGCCGCGATAGGAATGTTCGTGACGTGGTGAGTTTCATCGGGCCGGCTGCGGCGGAGCGCTGGAGCGCCAGACAGTTTTACCGGTCTTGTTGATGTAGCCGTAGTCTCCACCTTTCCACGAGACAGATGCGAGGCCGTGCCAAAACTCTCGCACCGATTCGAACTGCGGCGGAATAATCCACGCCCCGCTCGGATCAACGAACCCGCATTTTCTCTTCACGCAGGCCATCGCCAAACCGTCATGAAACTCGCCAGCGTCTTCGAACTCAGGGTCGTGCACAAAGTGGCCTTGCTTATCGATAATGCCGTATAGCGCGAAATTCGAAGGGATGGCCATGGCATAACCTTCCGAGAAATATGTGGCCTCTTCGAATTGCAGGGCGATGATTTCGTTTCCGTCGTGATCGATGTATCCGTATTGAAAACGATACTTCGGCTCCTCGCCTTCCTCGGTCATATGGGTCCCCACCTGAATGTCACGCCGCACGCTCGCCACACCATCCCGGAACGGCCAGACCATGTCGTACTTTGCCGGCACGACAATCTTGCCGGAAGTATCGATGAATCCTGACTTGTGATTGACAGTGAATTCAGCGCGGCCTTCGGAGAAGTCCGTCACCCAATTGAACTGAGGTTCAATGACGAACTTGAAATCTTTGTTGACGAAACCCCACTTGCCGTTGGGTCCCGGCATCGACATCAGCCCGTCGGCAAAGTGCGTTCCTTCATTGCCCTTGCCAGACAAAACGATCTTGCCCGTGCGATCGATCCAGCCGGGTTTGTTGCCGTGCACATCCCAAATCAATACACCGGCGATGTCTTCATAAAATGGCCGGCCCCAACCCCAAACCTCCGTCGGCCCGATCACAAATTTTCCCGACGTGTCGATGTATCCTGAACCTTTGCCGCCTTCAAACACGGCCGCGATTCCGTGATCGAAACGGCCTTCACCGGCGTTGCTGAATCGGGGCGGAATGACTTCGCGACCCTGATAATCGATGAACCCCATTTTGCCGTCGCGGACAAACGGATATCGATCGTCGGCAGATTGTGCCGCCACCGTCAACGGCAGGATGAGCAAAACCAGAACTGTGAACATGAGGACTCGCATAACTAATGACTGGCGGAGATTTGAAGGCGTTCGTGCGGGCTAAGGTTGCTTGTAGACGGCGCCGTCTTTCATGACGAAGCGGACGCGGCGCAGAGCCGTAATGTCTTTGGTCGGGTCGCCTTCGACGGCAATCAGGTCCGCGAACAATCCGGTCTTGACGCTGCCAATCTTGTCGCCCATGTGCAGCACGCGCGCATCGACTGAAGTCGCTGAGCGCAGGGCATCGACTATCGGCATTCCCCAGGCGACCATCAACTCGATCTCTTTTGCGTTATCGCCGTGAGCGAAGACGCCCACGTCGCTGCCACTGGCGATGGTCACGCCGGCGTCGAGCGCTTGCTTGAACACCACCTTCTTTCGTTCGATTGCGGGACCGCTGGCGACTGCGAGCGTCGGGCACAGAGCCACGCCCCGCTCCTTCATCATGCGAAGCAACTCCGGGGTCAAGCCATCGCCATGCTCGATCGTTTCGACGCCGGCGAGAATTGCGCGGCGCGAGCCTTCGGTGCTGCTTGAATGCGCCGAGACCGGAATGCCGGCGCTCTTCGCTACCTCGACTGCTACCTTTAATTCGTCGAGCGTGAAGGTGGCGTGCGCGCCGCCACCCGCACCCCAACGATAATCGGCATAGACCTTGACCCAGTCCGCGCCTTTGCCGATCTGTTCGCGCACCACTCGAGTCAACTCTTCCGGCCCGCTGGCTTCTTCAGCGCCCTGCGGCACATTCCATTCAGGCGCGTAGCCCTTAGGGCCATAACTGCCGGTGGCGACGATCGCGCGAGTTGCGACCAACAGACGCGGACCCGGGATGATTCCCTGGTTGACCGCCTGCTTCAATCCCACATCCGCATAACCGGCGCCTTCGGTGCCCAAATCACGAAGTGTGGTGAAGCCCGCCATTAATTCGTTGCGCAGATGGTTCGTGGCGCGCGCGACGCGCAGACTCAGCGCCTCGTGCGCTACCTGATCGTTCCAGACGGTCTCGCTGTAAGGATGCAGCAGAATATGCGAATGGGCTTCGATCAATCCCGGCATGAGAGTCAAACCCGGCAACTCGATTCTCTTTGCATCTTTCAGCGGGTCTCCGGCCTGGCCCGCGCCAAACCCGTTTCTGAGTAATGATTCAGATCCTACGGCTTCGATTTTCTCGCCGCGCACTAATACCACCCAATCGTCATGCAATTGGCCAGACTCGCCATCCCACACGTGCGCGGGCTTGAGCAGATAAACCGTCGCCGGTGGACGTGGCGTTTGATTCTGCGCGGACTCAGTCATTTGAATTGTTGAGAGGACGAACAGGGAGACGAAAAGAACGATCAGTTGGCGCATATTTTTTTCTTGGGTGAACCTGCGTCGGTAATTCCATAGCGGGTTCAATTTGAGAACGCTGACGCTATGCCGCTTGTTTCGCGGTTTGCTTGATCTTCGCTTCGGCGGCTTCAGCTTCCAGCGCTGCGTGCGCCGCCGCGAGTCGCGCGACCGGCACGCGATAAGGCGAGCAACTCACGTAGTTCAAGCCAATCTCACTGCAGAACGAGATCGAGCGCGGGTCGCCGCCGTGTTCGCCACAGATTCCCACTTTCAAATCGGGCTTGACGCTGCGGCCGCGTTCCGCGCCAATACGCACCAGCTCGCCGACGCCTTCGCGGTCGAGTACCTGGAACGGATCATCGGAGAGAATTTTTCGATCGACGTACGATGGCAGGAATCGTCCTGAATCGTCGCGGCTCAGGCCGAAGGTCGTCTGCGTCAGGTCGTTCGTGCCGAACGAGAAGAACTCCGCGTGTTGCGCAATTTTGTCGGCGGTCAGTGCGGCCCGTGGCAATTCGATCATCGTGCCGATCATGTAATCGAACTTCATGCCGTGCTCGCCCATCACTTCGCGGGCGACGTCGTTGATGAGGTCAGCCTGCTGTTTGAGCTCTTCACTGATGGAAACCAGCGGCACCATGATTTCCAGCGTCACTTGTTTGCGTTCGCCCTTAACCTGCATGGCGGCTTCAAAAATCGCCCGGCACTGCATGCGCGTCACTTCCGGATAGAGCAAGCCCAGGCGGCAACCGCGGAAGCCGAGCATCGGGTTCGATTCACGAATCTTGTTGACGTGATTAAGCAGATTGCGCTTCTCGTCGATCTCGTCGAGCAGATGATCCATTTCGACCATCGTCTTCGCTTGCTTCAAGCCCATCTTCAGCTCAGCCAACTCGCTCAACAGCTCATCGACGTTGGGAAGGAATTCATGCAAAGGCGGATCGAGCAGGCGAATGGTGACCGGAAAGCCGGCCATCTCGCGGAAGATGCCGATGAAATCTCCGCGTTGCAGCGGCAGAAGTTTCTCCAAAGCTTTTTCGCGAGCGCCGACGCCGTCGGCCAGAATCATTTCGCGCATCGCCGCCAGCCGCTGATCGCCAAAGAACATGTGCTCGGTGCGGCACAGTCCGATGCCCTCCGCGCCAAACCCGCGCGCCGTCTTGGCGTCGAGCGGAGTGTCGGCATTTGCCCGCACACCCAACTGGCGGAACTTATCGGCCCACTTCATCAATTCATGAAAATCAGAACCGAGGGTGGGTTGGATGGTAGGAACTTTGCCGAGGAAGACGCGCCCGGTCGATCCGTCAACCGTGATCCAATCGCCCTTGGTGACGACCTCGCCGTCGACGGTGAATTGTTGTTGGCTGTAATCGACTTCGATCGTTGAGGCGCCGCAGACGCAGGTCTTGCCCATGCCACGCGCGACCACGGCCGCGTGACTCGTCATGCCGCCGCGCGCGGTGACGATCGCCTGCGCGGCGACCATGCCGTGAAAATCATCGGGGCTGGTTTCGAGGCGCACGAGCACGACCTTGTGGCCCTCTTTCGCCATCTCTTCGGCTTCGTCGGGAGAAAAGATCACCTCGCCCTGGGCAGCGCCGGGGCTTGCTGGCAAACCGGTCGCGAGTACCTGCGCTTTGGTGTTCGGATCGACGGTGGGATGCAGCAACTGATCGAGATGCTCAGGCGTGACTCGCTGCACCGCTGTCTTTCGATCAATCAATTTCTCCTGGGCCATATCGACTGCAATGCGCACTGCCGCCGCGCCGGTGCGTTTGCCGGTGCGCGTCTGCAACATCCAGAGCTTGCCGCGTTCGATGGTGAATTCGCAGTCCTGCATGTCGTGATAATGCTTCTCGAGCAGTTGCGCGATTCCGGAAAACTGTTCGTAGACCTTCGGCAATTCTTTCTTGAGCTGGCTGATTGGGTGCGGCGTGCGCGTGCCGGCCACGACGTCTTCGCCCTGCGCGTTCAAAAGATATTCGCCGTACAACTCTTTCTTGCCCGTCGATGGATTCCGCGTGAACGCGACCCCGGTGCCCGAGTTGGCCCCCATGTTTCCGAAGACCATCGCCTGGACATTGACCGCAGTTCCCAAATCGTCGGGGATGCGATTGATGCGCCGGTAGTCGCAGGCGCGCCGCCCCATCCACGAATTGAAGACCGCGCCGATGGCCACGCGCAGTTGTTCGTAAGGATCGTCGGGAATCGCGTGCGATTCGGCGAGAATGATTTCCTTCTCGGCCGCGATGATGCCGCGCAGTTCCTGCGGTTTGAGATCCGTATCTTTTCCGCCTTTCGTCTGCGCTTTGAAACGATCCATGACGCGCTCGAATTTTTCGTGAGCGACATCGAGCACGATCTCGCCGAACAATGAAGCGAAGCGACGATAGGCATCGAGCGCAAACCGCAGGTCGCCGGTTTGTTCTGCCAAACCTGTGACAGTCTCTTCATTCAAGCCGAGGTTCAAAACCGTATCCATCATGCCCGGCATCGAAAACGCCGCGCCGGATCGCACCGAGACGAGCAGAGGGTTCTTAGCATCGCCGAATTTCTTGCCGACTTTCTTTTCGATTTCAGCGAGCGCCTCGACGACCTGTTCCCACATGCCTTCGGGAAACTGCTTGTTGTTGTCGTAGTAAGCGTTGCAGGCTTCGGTGGTGACGATCAGGCCCGGCGGAACCGGCAGGCCCGCGCGCGTCATCTCAGAAAGGCCGGCGCCTTTGCCGCCGAACAGCGTTTTGTTCTCGCCGTTGCCTTCTTCGAACAGATAAACCCATTTGTGTTGTTGATTCGGTTCCTGGTTATCGGCGTTTTTTTCTGCGGGTGCTTCCAGAGTTGCTTCAGTCACTGTCTGTTGTTACCTCGTGCAAGGGATTAAGGCCGCCTAATCATACACTGAGAACGTTGAGGACGCAGCCGGGAAGCTGCCGGAAAGCACCGGATAAGTGACCCGCGTCACACATGAGCAAAGGGTTTAAGTCCTGGCCGCAAACCGTGGTAATTTATGTGTGGAGAAACACAATGGTTGCTGTACTGAACTCCTTAATCGAACTGGACGAGCATGGCATTCCGTGGATTACGGGGGCCAACACCAAAGTTGTTGAAGTCGTGCTCGACAAGATGGCGCACAATTCCAGCCCGGAAGAGATGCATGAAGAATATCCGCATCTCTCGCTCGCTCAAATTCATGCTGCGTTGTCTTATTACTATGAGCATCAGGCAGAGGTGGATGCTGACATAGAGCGGCGTGACCGTTACGTTAAGGAGTTGAGGGCTCAACAAAAGAACCCACTAACGCGCAAGGAACTTGAGTCGAGACTGCATGCTCGTAATGAACGGGGATGAAAACCTCGCCGATGGCGTCGTCAGATGCAAAAGATCTTGCGTCCATCGTGTGGTCTGGGTTAGAGTCGTTTCGAAAAGCGCCCCTGAGCGGGCCGGAAAAGTTTAAGGGCACAGGATGCCATAGAAGCGGCTCGGAGCAGCCCGTTGATCCAAGAGGATCGGCGGGCTGTTTCTGTTTTGGCTGAATGAGATCTAAATGAGTGTTCTTCTTTACATGGACGTGAATGTGCGGGCAGAGATCGTACGCCAACTTCGAGCACGGAGAGTTGACGTATTGACATCAGAGGAAGACGGCACGAGAGAGTTTGCCGATTCTGACCTACTTGACCGCGCCACTTTCTTGGGCCGCGTGTTCGTCACCCGCGACGCTGATCTCCTTGCTGAAGGAGTGACGCGTCAGCGAAGCGGAGCTATCTTCGCCGGCGTAGTCTATGCGCACCAACTTCGAGTATCGATTGGTCAGTGCGTCGCGGACTTGGAATTGGTTGCGAAGGCCGGCAAAAGAAGATGAGTGGATTAATCGAATTGAGTACCTGCCGCTGAAGTAAAGCCGCGAAGAAGGCTGACTGTACTCACACTTCGGTCGAAGACGCCCGCGCCCCACCTTCAATACTTCGGCACGCGGGGATCGACTTCGTCGGACCAGGCGGTGATGCCGCCTTTCAAATTGATCAGCTTGCCCGGGAAGCCGGAGCGGGTCAGCGCGTCGATGGCTTTGGCGCTGCGGCCGCCCATCTTGCAGTGCACGACGGTTTCGCGATCGGGATCAATTTCGTTCATGCGGTTGAGAATCTGGCCCAGCGGGATCAGCTTTGAATCCGGAATCTGGCCGATTTCATATTCGTGCGGTTCGCGCACGTCGATGATTTGAATGTCGTCGCCTTTGTCCAGTCGTTGTTTGAGTTCGGTGGCGGTGATTTCTTCCATAGTTGTTTTCGTTTCTGCTTGCGTCGTGATCCCGCAAAACTGTTCGTAATCGATTAAGTGTTTGATGGTGGGGTGCTCGCCGCACACCGGGCAATCGGGGTTCTTGCGCAGCTTCAATTCGCGAAAGCGCATCCGCCAGGCGTCGAACAACAGCAGCCGGTTCACCATGATGTCAGGGGCGCCGAGAATGATCTTGATCGCTTCGTTTGCCTGAATCGCACCGATGATTCCGGGCAGCACGCCGAGCACACCGCCTTCGGCGCAGGAGGGAACTAAACCCGGCGGCGGCGGCTCGGGATATAGGCAGCGATAACACGGACCACGTTCGGCCCAGAACACGCTCGCCTGTCCTTCGAAGCGAAAGATTGAACCATACACATTCGGTTTGCCGGTCAACACACAGGCGTCGTTCACGAGATAACGCGTCGGGAAATTATCTGTGCCGTCGACAATCACGTCGTAATTGACGAACAGACGCAAAGCGTTCTCGCTGGTTAATCTGGTTTCATGCGTTTCAATCTCGACGTGCGGATTGATGTCCTGGATACGGTCGCGCGCGGAAGCAATCTTGGGCCGGCCTACGTCTTTCGTGCCGTGAATAATTTGACGTTGGAGATTTGACGCATCGACGACGTCGAAGTCGACCAGCCCCAGCCGGCCCACGCCCGCAGCCGCGAGATACATACCCAACGGCGCGCCCAAACCTCCGGTGCCAATCATCAGCACGCTGGCGGCCTTCAGCTTTCGCTGACCGGTCATGCCGACTTCCGGCATGATCAAGTGGCGGCTGTAGCGCGCGACTTCTTCGTTCGAAAGCATCGGCAGCGCAGGCATCCCTGTCCCGACCGGTCGGGATTCACCGGCATCCTGTCCGGTACCATCGTCGGCTACTGCCGCCGCACTCGGTCGCAAGTTATCAACTTGCGCTACATTGCCGCCCGCGATCGAAGGCACAATCAAAATCGTGTCGCCGTCTTTGACCGGCGTCTCAGGCCCATTGACGTGACGGATGTCTTCGTCGTTCACGTAGACATTCACGAAGTTGCGCAGCGCGTTCTGATCGTTGAATAGATGCCGGCGCAGTTCACTGTGCGTCGCCGTCAGTTGATTCAAAGCTTCGCCGGCGGTTTGCGCGTCGACTTGGACCTCAGATTGTCCCGATGCGAACTGGCGCAGCGGAGTTGGTATCGTGATAGTGACAGGCATGGTTATTTACCTCATTCCCTCTCCAACGGGAGATGGAGTGACACAATCTCTTCTGGGTTAAAGCGCGATCGATCCGGTTCCATCTCCCACGATCGCAAATCTGCCGCCCGGCCTTTTTCAACAGCCATCACAATGTACGAATACGTCGGCCAGGCGTGCTCAAGGTCGTACTGCGACGGCACCGCCACGTCGTCGGGGTGTGAATGATAAAACCCCACGACGTCGAGACCCTGTTCGCGCGCGTATTTCTCGCCGCGCATTAACTCCTCGGGTCGAATCAGGAAGCGATTTCGTTTCGCTGACTCTTCACGCGCGTTCGAAATCGGATACGTCTCGATCACCTGCTTGCGACCGTCGGCAAAACGCCCGAGCATCAAACCGCAGCACTCGTAAGGATAGTCGGCTTCTCCGTGCGCGCGCATCGCGTTCAATTGTTCTGCGGTAACAGCGATCATGCGCTTGATCCTGTCGCCACCGCTCCCGGTGATGCTGCCGCCAGAGCCTGATCGATATCGGCAATAATGTCTCTGACGCTTTCAATCCCGACTGAAATGCGAATCAGCGCGTCGCTGATTCCCAACTCGCGTCGTCGCGCGGGCGATAGATCCCGATGCGAGGCGGTGGCCGGATGCAATGCGCTGGTAAAGACGTCGCCGAGGCTGGTCGATCTGACGACCAGTTTCAACTCGTCCATAAAACGAAACGCCGCTTCGCGCGAATTATCTTTCAGCTCAATCGAGATCAGCGCACCGAAGTTTTCCGGGCGCAGCATGCGCGCCGCGATTGCGGTTTCCGCTTCGCCCGCCAGTCCGGGGAAATAAACTCGGCCAATTCTGGCATCGTTCTCGAGATGCGTGGCGAGTGTCTTCGCGTTTTCGCAATGCCGATCCATTCGCACACCCAGCGTTTTCATGCCGCGCAGAATCTCGTGTGCTTCCCACGGACTGAGGACGCCGCCTACGAGTTTCATTACGCCGGTCAACGCCGGGTTATCAAATTCGTCGCGTGAAATTGCTACGCCACCCATCGCATCCGCGTGGCCGCCGAGAAACTTCGTCGCGCTATGAACGACAATGTCGGCGCCGTGCTTTAGTGGCTGACAAAGATACGGCGAAGCGAAGGTGTTATCGATAATTAAGCGCGCCCCGGCAGTGTGCGCAATCTTGGCGCAAGCATCGATGTCGCAAACCTTGAGCAGCGGATTTGAAATCGTTTCCGCGATCAGCACGCGCGGTTTCAGCTCTGTCGCCTTTGCGCGGACCGATTCCAAATCACTAAAGTCGGCGAACACGCTCTTGATGCCAAACACGCCAAAGATAGTCAACAGCAGATTGGTCGTTGCGCCATAGAGATCCTGTGAAGCGAGCACGACTGCACCGGGTGACAGTTCGCACGCAAACAGGGCCGCGTGCAGCGCCGCCATTCCCGAGCCGTACGCGCGCGCCGTGGCGCCGGACTCGATGACGCGCATTGCGTCTTCAAGGATCGTGACCGTGGGATTTCCATGACGGGTGTAGACGTAACCCGGCAGTTCGCCGCCGAAGACCTTGTCCATCTGGTCCATCGACTCGTATGTATAAGTAGCCGCTGCGTAAATCGGAGTCGAAGTCGGTTGCCCGGCCGGCAATTCCTGATCGCTCCCGCTGCGAACCAGTTCGGTCAGCATGTCGAATTCATGTTTGTCTTCACTCATGGGAAATCAGTCGTTGATTTTATATTTACCCGAGCGCTAAAGGCTACCAGCGCACCAGATACTCACGCAGCTTCTCGTACATCGAGTCAAAAGAATCGGCGCAAAACAGCGCCGGCTGAAAGTGAGTCGGATCGTATTTCTCAGCCCCGGCCGCTTCAAGATCGAAGGACTTCAGTTTGGCCTTGTGCATCTCGGACATCTCTCCGGCCGATGACAGAAGGCCCGTGCCGTACGCCTTTATCTCACCATTTTCGCGCAAGACGCCGAACTCGATCGTGAACCAGTAGATGCGCGAAAGTTTTTCCAGGGCGTCCGGCGATTGTGTCCGCTTCACGGCTTTGCCAAAGAGGCGATTCAACTCTGCGATGCGCTCGCTCGCGAGCGTCACTCCATGTCCGATGATTTCGTGTACGACGTCCGGCTCGGGCGTGTAGAGCGGCGTCGAATGGTGGCGGATGTATTGCGTGCACAGAAACACCCCGTCGGCAAGATTTTCGAGAAACACTCGCGGCTGGACCAGTCCGGCCACGGGCTCGAGCCGAAAACCGCTGATGGCCCGGACCTTCTCATTCACTTCGCGCAACTGCGGGATTCGATCCGGATCGAAATTCAGTTTCGTCAGGCATTCGCGGTATTCGGCGCAAGCGTGCGCCTGATGCGCCGGCTGCAGCGCTTTCCAGATAGTCGCCCAAACCTGATGCTCCTCTGGTGTGTAGGGAGCATCAGGAATGGGATCGCGGGGGTGATACTGCAGAGCGATTTGCGCGATTTGATTGCGGCGGCGGCGATACTCGGGATCGCGAAATCCGGGGTGATCGGGATCCAGTTGCACGATCGTATTGCGATCGAGAATGGCTTCGTCCAGATCGCCGGTGACCGCACGGGCGTCGACGTGATCGAGAAGAATCTGCTCTTGTGTAGTAGTTGAATCTGTCTGCATACGCACCATTTTGGACTGCGGCGGCTTGACGCCACTTTTCATTTCAGCGTCTGGAGCCGCTCGCGGCGGAAAGCGCCGTCAAGCCGGCGCACTCCAAAACTAAACCGGCCACCGATCCTCTCGTTGGAGGATCGGTGGCCGGTTTGGAAACTTGTCTGCGAACCTATGCGGTCGCGCGACAGCCCATCGCCCAGCCGTCCCTCCGCATGGAGAGCGGGCCGTAATACCAATAGTAGCGATAGCTGATTTGGAAGATCATTGCGGACGACAGAGTACGCATGTCATCGCGGACAGTCAAGTTGCCTTGGAAAGCGCCGGGTAGCTGTGCTTTGATCAGCCAATGGCAATCCTCAAGAAGCGCGATCATCAGACGGAGTCGCGGTTGTTGCTCGAATCAGACGAACCGATCGATTTGCCGCCCGCCGAGATTGCCGACGACGCGGTGCTCGTGCAGTTCGACAAGCTCAGGCCGTTCATTCCCGAATTGATTGAGCAACTCCGGTCAGGCACTAGGGCTGAACCGGTGGCGGTGATGAATGACGGCTCGACCTTCGCGATTCACGGCGAGACGCGGACGTTCTGGGTGAAGCTCTGGCACTCTGCGGGCACCGACCTGACGAAGATCGAGCGCGCGCAAATCATCAGTTGCCTGCCGTCGACACGCGGAACAACTGTAATCATCGATGAAGACAGATACGATGACGACGATGATGACGGGGACGACGAAGACTAATCGAGTCAGTCATCGAGTTAGTCCAGGCAAGTTTGTTTAGAGGCGGGCGTTGCCCGCTTTTATACTATTTTCGATGGAGATCCCGGAGCACATCATCAGTCTGGCGCAATCGATTCGTGATCAGGGCGGACGCGCGCTGCTCGTCGGCGGTTGTGTGCGCGACGAATTGATGGGCCGTCGGCCCAAAGACTGGGATGTCGAAGTCTATGGAATCGATCCTGTGCAATTGCGCTGCCTGCTGGATCAATTCGGTGAAGTGAATGTCGTCGGCGAAGCCTTCACCGTTTACAAGCTCGGTCAACATCTCGACGTTTCAATTCCGCGACGCGAACGAAAGAGCGGACGCGGCCATCGCGCATTTGTCATTGAAGGCGATCCGTCGATGACGATCGAGGAGGCCACGCGCCGGCGAGACTTTACGATCAATTCGATCCTCGAAGATCCACTGACAGGTGAAACTGTCGATCTGTTTGGCGGCCGTAACGATTTGGCTGGAGGAATACTGCGGGCAGTGTCGCCCGAGACTTTCGCTGAGGACAGTCTGCGGGTGCTGCGGGCAGCGCAATTCGCAGCGCGATTTGAATTCGAGATTGAGCCCGGGACGGTGGCCCTCTGTCGATCGATTGCGCTGGACGATTTGCCCGCTGAGCGTATCCGGGGCGAGATCGAGAAGCTGCTCATGCGCGCGCAGCGACCGTCGATTGGGCTCGACTGGCTACGAAAGCTTGGCGTGATTCACCAGTTGTTTCCGGAACTCGAGGCCTTGATCGATGTTCCTCAGGAGCCGGAATGGCATCCGGAAGGTGACGTGTGGATCCATACTCTTTTGACCGCGGATCGCGCGCGTGAGTCGATCGATGAACTTGATTATCCGCGGCAGTTGACGGTGATGCTCGCTGCCCTGTGTCATGACCTCGGCAAGCCGGCGACGACCGCGTTTATCGAAGGCCGCATTCGTTCACGCGAGCATGAAGAGGGCGGCGTCGAACCTACGATTCATTTTCTTGATCGATTAAATGTGCATTCGCTGGACGGTTACGACGTGCGCGCGCAGGTGATCGCCCTCGTGCGTAATCACCTCAAGCCTGGCGAGTTTTATAAGAAGCGCGGTGAAATCGGCGACGGCGCGTTTCGCCGGCTGGCGCGGAAGTGTGAACTCGATCTGCTGTACCGCGTGGCCAAGGCTGATTCGCTCGGTCGGAATGCTGAATCGGTGCCGCGCGAGAAATGGTTCACAGCGGAAGCGCAGGACTGGTTTATCGAACGCGCGCGCGAGCTTGAAGTTACTTCGCGGGCGCCGGCGCCAATCCTGCTCGGTCGTCATTTGCTCGAACTGGGTCTACAGCCCGGGCCGCAGATTGGCGAGATCACCAGGGCTGTTTATGAAATGCAATTGGATGGACGCGTCTTTGATCTCGACGAGGCGAAAGATGTGGCGAGAAAGATAATGTGCACAGATCTCACAGATGAAAGAATCAAGTCCTGAAAGAGAGTGTGATCTTAAGATGGTTGGACGACAGCAAATTACTCCAAGCTTTAAATGGAGAACCAAGCCAATGCGGCTCTGCCGCAGCACATAGCGGTAAGCCTATGGCTTACCGTGTCTCTTCTACTGGTTTTTTTGAGGCTATGCCTCAATTCATCGAGGCGCAGCCTCGAAATGGCTGACTAACCCCTACGGAAAGGCAACGCCTTTCCGCTATGTGCTGCGGCAGAGCCGCTTTTTAGATCAGCCGGCGCGACTATTTGCAGCACAGGCACCGCCGCTTCGTTGTCTAAATCTGTGTAATCTGTGTAATCTGTGGACAAATATGATTGAACTTGAACTTACCGACGACCACCAGGCGCTGGTCCAGACTGTGCGCGAGTTCGCGCAGAAGGAAGTTGCGCCGTACATCAAAGAATGGGACGAGAAGCAGGAAGCGCATCCGGAGATTTTCAAGAAAATGGCCGAGCTGAATCTGCTCGGTGTCTGCATCCCTGAACAATACGGCGGCGCCGGCTTCGATTACATCTCGCTCGGTCTGGTGTGTGAAGAGCTTGAAGCCGTCGATACTTCTTTGCGCGTCGCGATGTCGGTGCACACGGGTTTGAATTCGTTGACGCTCTACGCATGGGGCACCGAAGAGCAGAAGCAGAAATACCTGGTGCCGCAGGCGAAGGGCGAAAAGTTGGCGACCTATGGATTGACTGAGCCGGGCGCAGGTTCCGACGTCGTAGGCGCGCGTTCGACGGCGCGGCGCGATGGCGATGACTACGTCCTGAACGGCGAGAAGATGTGGATCAGTCTCGCCGATTTCGCCGATAACTTTCTTTTCTTCTGCTGGACCGACGAAGAGAAAAGACGCAAACGAGATCATACCGGCATGTCCTGTTTCATCGTTGAACGGACGATGAAGGGATTCACTTCAGGAACGATTCACGGCAAGCTCGGCATTCGCGCCGGCAACACCGGATACTTTTCGTTGCAGGACGTGCGCGTACCGAAAGAGAATTTAGTCGGCGAAGAAGGTGAAGGATTCAAGATCGCGATGTTTGCTTTGGAGCAAGGCAGGTACACCGTGGCAGCCGGAGCCACCGGTGTGATCCGCGCCTCGCGTGATGCATCAGTAGCCTACGCGCTCGAACGCGAAACCTTCGGGACGAAAATCGCAAACCATCAGCTGGTCAAACAGAAAATTGCAGAGATGGAAGCCGATTACTGGATGTCGCATCTGCTGTGGGCGCGCGCCGGTTGGTTGAAGAATGAAGGACGGCCGAGTGGCCGCGCTACGTCGTTAGCGAAATGGCAGGCGACGGTGCGCAGCGAGAAGGCAGCGTCGATGGCGATTGAAGTTCATGGCGCCAATGGATATTCGAATGACTATCCGGTCGAACGTTATTTGCGAAACTGCAAGGCCGCGGTGATCTACGAAGGTACGCGCGACATTCACACCTTGATGCAGGCTGATTGGGCTCTGGGTTTGAAGAAAGAGAAGCCGGCGCGCAAGACCTTACCGGCCTGGAAGCCGGCAGAGTCACGTGGCGCAGCTGCGCTATAGCGCTCGCTTCCTACTGCCGAGGCGCCGCCGAAGTATGCGCGACGATCCAGTCACCCATCGTCTGCAGCGCTATCGGCGCAATCGTCTCTTCGATGCTCCCATACTCAGAAGGAGCACCGGTCGTGCTGGTTTGAAACAGGTGATTTAGTTTCGGCAGCAGCACGATCTTGTAATCTCGATTGCCCGCTTCCTTCAACGCCAGATCAATCGCCGCTAAATCTGCTTTCGCTGGAACCTGCACGTCCACTTCACCATTCATGGCGAGCACCGGTACTTTTACCTTGGCCAGCGTCGGCCGCGGATCGTAGCTCAGAAAGAACCGGAACCACGGCGATAGCAGCACGTCCGCCTGCGCTTTAGCCGCCGCTATTTGGGTCTCGAGCTTCTTGCGCGCGCGTTCTTCGGACTTCGCGCGATCGGCGTCGAGCTTCTGCTTGGCAATGGCGGGATCCTTTTCTTCCTTGATGATAGCGAACCGGCGAGCGCTCGCAGCCTCGACTTCCTGAACCTGGTTTTCGCATTCCGCCGCGGTAATCAGACCCGTTTGCTTTGCGAGCAATTCGTCGCCGGGAATTCCTGGCCCGGCCATCAGCACAATAAAAGCAACGTCACTCGATCGAGCGGCGGCCATCGGCGCAATCATGCCGCCCTCACTGTGGCCGATAAGTCCGATCTGTTTCGGATCGATCTCTTTGCGCGTTTTCAAAAACGCGACGCCCGCCAGGACATCGCCGACATAGTTTTCACTGGTGTCGTTCGGCGTACCCCGCGAGGTCCCGCCGACGCCGCGATCATCCAGGCGCAGAACGGCAATGCCACGGCGAGTTAAATAATCGGCGAGCACCAGGAACGGTTGGTGACCCAACAGCATCTCGTTGCGATCCTGCGCACCCGAACCCGTAATCAACACGACTGCGGGAAACGGACCCGTGCCGCGCGGGGTTGTCAAAGTTCCCGCCAGCGTGATCTTGTCCTGCGTATTCTGGTAGCTCACATCCTGCTCAGCATATGGGTAAGGCTTGACCGGGGTTTGCGGCCGTTTCAAGACCGCGTCGTCGGGGTGGGCCATGCGCTTGAAGTCAAGTGGCAGCTTCGCTCCCTGATTGAACTCTCCGCTGAGTTCGTTACCGTCACTCGCGAGGATCCCGTCATAGCTCGCGCCGATGGTTTTCATTTCCACGTGCAGCTTGCCGTCCTGAAACGTGACCATGGTCAACGGAATGTCCTTGGCGCCTTGATCGATACTGTCGAGCGTTCCGGTCCAGGTTTGATCCGGCTTGCGCGATATTTTGAACACCAGACGGAGCTTGACTCCGCCGGCCTCGAGGGCGCCTTGCCAAAAACCTTCGACGGTGGGTGATTGCGTTGACGTTTGCGCACCAACCGCGATCGTCAGCAGACTGGTGACGGTGATGATGTGCAGCGCGCGGAATAAAGATTTAGTCATCATGATCGCATCTCAGACTTCATGAAGTTAATACGACAATCGTGTATACGCAGCCAAAGAATGCTTGGTTTTCACAATCAGGGCTTTTTGTTACTATGTCGCAGCTTTCTATTACACAAATCTTTTGCCCGCACTATTCGCAAGAGAAGTCTGCGCACAGGAGAAAACAATGGCGCCAGAAGTTAGAACTGAACGGGAGTTGTCTCTCGATTTTTTGCGGGTAACCGAAGCCGCGGCGATTGCTGCCGCGCGCACGATGGGCCAGGGCGACCGCAAATATTCCGATCAAGTCGCGGTGGAAGCCATGCGCGAGGTCATGGACTCAGTGCCGATGCGCGGACGGGTGGTCATCGGCGAAGGTGAGCGCGACGAAGCGCCGATGCTCTATATCGGTGAAGAAGTTGGCGGCGGTTTTGGCGTCGGGGAAGAGTTGGCGTCGTCTTGTCCGGAAGTCGACATCGCGGTCGATCCGTTGGAAGGCACGAACCTCTGCGCGCTGGGCGCCAATAACGCGATTGCCGTTTTGGCGGCGGCGGAACGCGGTGGCTTGTTGCATGCGCCCGACATCTATATGGACAAGATCGTGGTCGGGCCATCTTCGCGCGGCGTGATCGATATCGACGCGCCGGTGAAAGAGAATTTGAAGAATATCGCGCGCCGCCTGGGTCGAGACATCGAAGACCTGACAGTGATCGTGCTCGATCGCAAACGGCACAAAAAGATTATTGACGATGTGCGGGCCGCCGGTGCGCGCATTCGGCTGATTTCGGATGGCGATCTTTCGGCAGGCATTTCTGCGGCCGTGGCCGGGACGAACATTCACGCTTGTATCGGAATTGGCGGCGCGCCCGAAGGCGTGCTCACGGCGGCGGCAATTAAGTGTCTGAACGGTGAGATTCAGACGCGCCTGGTTTTCGATCCGGAACGACTCGGGGTGGACAAAGATAAGGTGCCGCCGGCAAAGGAAGTGATCGAGCGTCTGAAGTCGATGGGCATCAACGATCCGGACAAAGTTTACGACACCGAGGATCTCGCGCCCGGCAAGAAGATCATCTTCGCGGCCACCGGAGTTACTGACGGATCGTTGATGCGCGGCGTGCGTTTCTTCGGCTCCGGCAAACGCACGCACTCGATGGTGATGACCAGCGAATCGAAACACATTCGATTCGTCGATAGTATCCACATCGAAGGCGGGCCTGACACGGTCATCAGGTTTTAGGCGCGTACATGGCCCAAGAAGCAACCCGAAGGGTTGCAAGCAAGTAGCCGGTGGTCTTCTCCCGACACGTCGGGATCCGCCCACCGGCTACTTTCGCGCAGCCCTCCAGGCTGCATCCAAAGCCTTAAATGAAACTGTTTCTTCCGATCGCGCTCGTTCTCACCGCCTCGTTGGCCACAGCCGCGAATCCCCAGAAAAAACCTTCGCCGCGCGTTCAGCCATTTCGCATTGAAGAAAAAACCATCGCTGAAATTCACGACGCGTTGCGCGCGCGACAGGTGACGTGCCGAGGTTTGGTCGAAGCCTATTTGGCGCGCATCAACGCCTACGATCAAAAAGGCCCGTCCATCAATGCGGTGGTCTTGCTCAATCCCGAAGCGCTGAAGACCGCCGGGGAACTCGATGCGCGTATGAAGACCGGCGCCGCCATGCGCCCGTTGGAGTGCATTCCCATCGTCGTCAAGGACAACTACGAGACGAAAGGTTTGCGGACGACGGCCGGTTCGCAATCATTGGCGAACTTCATTCCCAACCGTGACGCGTTCGTGGTGCGGAAGATCAGAGAAGCGGGCGCGATTGTGCTTTTCAAATCCAACATGGCCGAGTTCGCGTTTACGCCGCTCGAAACCGTGGGCTCGATTCAGCCGGGTTACACCTTTAATCCGTACGCGCTCAATCACACGACCGCCGGATCGAGCGGCGGCACCGCGGCCGCGGTCGCTGCGAATTTTGGCGCCGTTGGGTTGGGCACCGACACTGGTAACTCAATCCGTGGTCCATCGTCGCACCAGAGCCTGGTCGGCATTCGCTCAACGATGGGCTTAGTCAGTCGCACTGGCGTGGTGCCGCTTAATTTTTTGGCCGACATCGCCGGACCGATGACGCGCACAGTCGCAGACGCCGCAGTTGTGCTCCAGGTAATTGCCGGACCCGATCCGAACGATCCTGTCACCCTCACAAGTGAGGGACACATTCCTGCCAGCTACTCTGCGTTTTTGCAGAAGGATGCGCTCAAGGGCGTGCGGCTGGGAGTTTTGCACGCGGCCTATGATCGGCCCACCGCGGATCCCGAAGTGATCGCAGTCTTCAAGCACGCGCTCAAAGAATTGCAAGCGGCCGGCGCTGAGATCGTGGATCCCGCCGCGGTCGCAGGCTTGCCGCAACGTCCACAGAATCCCGGGCCGTGTCGCGGTTTCAAATACGACCTGGAACATTACCTGGCGGAAGCCGGCGCGCCGGTCAAGACGCTCGACGAGATTATCAAGGGCGGAATGTTTCATCCGACGATTCGTCAACGGCTCGAACGCGCGCAAACAAACGACTCAGCCGGCGACGACAGTCCGGGATGCCAGGCCAGCCGTGAATATCGCCAGAAGTTTGGTGACGCGGTGCTGCAAACGATGGCGACGCTGAAGCTCGATGCCTTTGTTTATCCGACGTGGAGCAATCCCCCGGCGATCATCGGCGACGTGCGCTCAAATCTCGCGGGCGATAACAGCCAGGTCTATGCGCCGACGACCGGCTTTCCGGCGATCACAGTGCCGATGGGATTTACGCGCGGCAACACGTTGCCCGCGGGCCTGACGATCTTCGGCCGTGCGTGGGACGAAGGCCGTCTGTTCGCCTTCGCTTACGCCTACGAACAAGCAACGCATCATCGCAAGCCCCCGCCCACGACGCCACCGCTGAAGTGAAATCATGTGACGCAAGTTGTTAACTTGCGGGTTCCGATTAACAATTTGCGTTACTTAGTTTGATTTAGTTTTGGAGTCACTCAAGTGTCCGCAGTCACTGCGAAGGAAAGACAAATCGCGCCTCACCCGACAGCCCTCGCTCCGTCATTTGTGGCGAGTGCCGTTTGGGCCGTCAGCGCGGCGGTAGCGATTGCGATTCTGGCGGCGATCATCGGCGCGCCGCTGATTCAATCCAGCGGTCATCCCGCCTTCGCGTTCAAGATCTACCGGGCGTTCAGTTTTGTCTGCCATCAGATTCCGGATCGCTCGTTTCATCTCTACGGAAATCAATTCGCTGTTTGCTCGCGCTGTACTGGAATCTATGCCGGCATTGAACTGGCAACTCTGGCTTATCCCCTGACTCGCTCGCTGAAACGCACTGACACGCCACGACTCATCTGGCTTTTTCTCGCCGCCGCGCCGCTCGCGATCGACTGGTCCCTGGGATATTTTTCGATCTGGGAGAACAATCACGTGTCGAGATTCGCGACCGGATTTCTGCTCGGCGCGGCCGCCATCTTCTACATCCTCCCGGGACTGATTGAGATAAGTTCGAGGATGGCGGGGTCCTTGCGGCGTCGACGGCTGCGGGAATCGTGAAGCATCTTTGAAGCGTGAAAGTTAATTCTTGCCACAGCGAAGTTTTAAGCTTTGTCTCACGTTTTGATCGGTGATATAAGCCCGCGTACTTTTCCAACAAAGAGGGGTTCAATGTCTCGCATCTTACTCGGCGCAATCTGCGGTTTAGTTTATGGCGCGCTGTCCGCTGCCTCAATGATCCCTTTATCGTTTCCCGATAAGAAAGCGGCCTTGCTGGGCGCTTTTCTCAACCGGTTCGCTATTGGGTTTGTCGTCGGGGCAGCCCGTCTCCCGGTACCGTCGTGGGCGCAAGGTCTTATCTTCGGCATTCTCCTGAGCATGCCCGATGCCATCATCACAAAAGCCTTTGCCCCAATCCTTATCCTGGGCGCTGTCGGCGGCACTGTAATCGGCTTTATTGTTGGGAAGTGGGGCGTCTAGTGGGCTACACGAAAGTATCTGATTTGAGCGCCCTGCGGACTCAGGCCCGCCAAGACCCGCAGAAGTCTTTTCCGGCAATCCTGAAATTGGCGGATAGCGACGACTGGAAAGAGCGAGAGGTGGCAGCGACTGTCCTGGTAGAGGCCAGTAAGAAAAAACCTGGTGAGATTGTTTCAGAAATGATCTGCTGGGCTGATCACTCAAGCCCAAACGTCAGAAGGACGGCCAGCGAAGGCTTGAGAGATATCGCCCGCAAGCAGCCCGAAGTTGTCTTACCCGTCATCACCAAGCTCAAAAGTGATCCAAATCTGTACGTCAAAAAATCAGTCGCCAACGTGCTTAGGAATGCGGCCAATTATCACCCGGAGTTTGTCTTGAAGGTTTGCGCTGATTGGGCAAAGGGAAAGAATGCCGATACGGCATGGATTATCAAAGATGCCTTGCGGAAGCTAAGACTCACACATCCCCAGCAAGTGGCAAAGATAATCGCGTAGCAGCAATACAGGATTCAGACACGACCGAACCAAAGCCTCAATTGGTCCTTACGCTCTTCGTTCTGACGACTACTTGGTTCCGGCCGCGTGCAGCTTGGTCGCGGGTTCAACCACGGTGCTGGAAGTTCCCACTTTCGCCTCACCCTTGAAACCATTGTTGCCGACCTTGGCTTCGTCGTGCACATAAGTCAGCCAGTCGCCCGGCGCTTTATGCTCGCCTGAGGTAATCTCGAAGAACAGCTTCTGAATCCTCTCGGTGATTGCGCCGCGCTTGCCATCGCCGATGGTAATGCGATCGACCGAACGGATCGGCGTAATCTCGGCGGCGGTGCCGCTGAAGAAGATCTCATCCGCCACATAGAGCGCCGCGCGCTGAATGCTGCGTTCTTTAGTTGTCAGTCCCAGCTCATTACAGATTTGAATCACGCTGTCCCGCGTAATTCCCGGCAGCACTGAGGACGAAAGCGGCGGCGTATTAACGATGCCTCCACTGACAACGAAAATATTTTCGCCCGAACCTTCAGAGACATAACCACGATCGTCTAGCGCGATCCCTTCGGCGAAACCGTTGACCAGGGCTTCCATCTTGATGAGCTGCGAGTTCATATAATTCGCGCCGCTCTTAGCCATCGCCGGCAGCGAATTCGGCGTCAGACGGTTCCAGCTGGACACGCAAACATCGACACCCTTTTCGATCGCTTCATCGCCGAGATATTTGCCCCAATCCCACGCGCCGATGTAGCAAGCCAGAGGGTTCGGAAATGGATTCACGCCGAAAGCCGGATGTTCTTCATCGAGGCTGCGGAACAGAATCGGCCGGATGTAGCATTGATCCAGTTCGCTGCGACGCACCAATTCGACCGACGCATCACAGAAGTCGTCGATGGTCCAATCATGGTCCATCCGATAAACCTTCGCGGAATTCAAAAAACGTTGCATGTGCTCGCGCAGACGAAAGATGGCCGGGCCGCGTTTCGTTTTATAACAACGGATGCCTTCGAAAACGCTGGAGCCGTAGTGGAGAACGTGTGACATCACGTGCACGCGGGCGTTGTCCCATTTGATGAACTCGCCGTTGTGCCACACCAGGTCACAAATGCGCGGAGTCGATACGTCTTTTACCTTGCCGCTGGTTGGAAACATAATTGGATTCTCCTCTGGAGACTAAGTCTAACGCGGGACTTATACGGGTGAATTAAGAATGCACGATACTCTAAGCCGCGCAAGTTTTGCAACACCACATTAGCCCCCAATTGTAATGCAGATCACAGGCCTAATACGTGGTCTGCTCTATCGATGTTTTGAAATGTTCATTAAATGAAATCTGCCACTAATAATTCGTTGCTAACTTGAACTGAACCGCGACTGTTCGTACGATTTGACCGCGAAGTCGACGCTCGCCACGAATAAACAAGCACAACCGTTTAGACGCCGGAATGGTCGGGCGTGGCCCGCACAAAGTGCGGCATTAAGCGGGGCGAGCTCAGAGGATCTTGCGCGATGCTTCTGTTTCGGACGACAAAGCTGGGAATGCTTGGCGCCGCGTTCGTTTTGATTCAGCTGGTCAGTTGCCACAGTTCCAATAAACCGATGACTAATACTTCTAACGATTCACCCGTCGCTACCGACCCACTTTCAATTCATCGCCGCGCGATCATCGTCGACATGCACGCTGACACGACGCAACGTCTGGTCGATGAAAACGTTAATTTGGAAGAGCAGCTGACGGACGGTCACCTCGATGCGGTGCGTGCCAAAACAGGCGGACTCGACGCGCAGTTTTTTTCGATCTGGGTCGATCCGGATTTGTTTGGGGGCGGCGGGGCGAGCGCGATGAAACGCGCGGATGTGCAAATCGAAGCGGTCCGTAATTTGGCGGCCAGTCATCCTGAAACCTGGGAACTGGCGACCACCGCGGCAGATGTCCGGCGGATTGCGGCCGGCGCAAAGATCGCCGCGCTGATGGGCCTGGAAGGCGGCTACGCGATCGACAACAAAATTGAAAATGTAGAGCGGTATTACCGGATGGGCGTGCGCTACATGTCGGGCGCGTGGAGCGTGAGCACCGATTGGGCCGGCTCATCCGGAGATGAAGTTGGCAAGTCCCGCGGCCTGACCGATTTCGGCAAACAAGTCATTCGCGAAATGAATCGGGTGGGGATGATGGTCGATGTTTCGCATCTATCGGACAAGGCGTTCTGGGACATCGTGGCCACTTCGAGTAAGCCCGTTATCGCGACGCACTCCGGCTGTCGGGCAATTACCAACGTGCCGCGCAATCTGACGGACGACATGATCGTCGCGCTCGCCAAAACCGGCGGCGTCGTCAACGTCATTTTTTATCCGGAGCACATCGAGCCCGGGTATTCAGAAAAGAAGAAGAAGGTTGATGCTGAAATTGCGACGTTGGTTCAGCGCGCGTCTGATGACGAGAAAGGCGCTGCCGCGCAAAAGAAATTGGCCCGCGATCGCGTGCGCGCCAGAGAGTACTTGAAGCGACTGCCGCCGGTTTCCGTTTCGCGCATCGTCGATCATATCGAGCATGTCGTGAAGCTTGTCGGGATTGATCACGTCGGCGTCGGATCGGACTTTGACGGCATTCAAGCGGTCCCGGCGGACCTGAGTTCGGTGGCTGACTTGCCGAACCTGACAAAAGAGTTGTTGAAGCGCGGTTATTCCGAAGCTGATATCGATAAGATCCTCGGTGGGAACATGCTGCGAGTGATGGAAGAAGTTATCCATTGACTTCGCAGCTTTAAGGGTCTTGCCAATGAGGTCAGTACCGGGAGCGGTAGCGACCGGGTCGCAGTCGACAAAAAGGCTAGATTCTCAGAGCTGTTACCCGGTCGCTACCGCTCCCGGTACTGACTTCGTCGTGCTGGTCGCGACTTGAAGCAGTGAATCAATGAACCGATGAATCAATGAAAAAATTGCCTCGAATTGGATTTCATGCTCCTATCAAAGATGGTCTCCACCAATCTTTGCTGATCGCTAAGGAAACCGGCTGCGATGCAGTTCAACTCTTCTCCCGCAACCCACGCGGTTGGAAAGCCAAGCCGCTGACCGAAGAATCAATCGGTCTTTTTCGCCAGACACTCAAGCAGACAAAACTCTCGCCGGTCCTTATTCACGCGAACTATCTAATCAATCTTGCGGCTGCCGATGAAATCATCCTGCTGAAATCGATCGATTCATTTCGCGAAGAGGTCGAGCGGGCCATCGCGCTTGGCGTCGATTATCTCGTCGTGCATCCCGGCAGCGCGCGCGGTTGTCCGGAACAGGATGCGTTGGAGATTTGCGCGCTCAGTCTTCAGGTCGCTTGCAAAGGACTGCGATTTGGCAAGCTGAAGATTCTTTTGGAAAACACGGCGGGTCAGGGCGAATGCATCGGCCATCGTTTCGAGCATCTGCGGGCGATCATGGATCGATCTGCGAAGTTGCCACTGGGCGTTTGCGTCGACACCGCGCATTCGTTCACCGCTGGTTATGACATACGCGAAGCTGACGGATTGGAAGCCACGATCTCAATTATCAAAAAGACGGTCGGCTTAAAAAACGTGCGCGCCGTTCATTTCAACGATTCGAAGGCGCCCTACAACTCGCGCGTCGATCGTCATTGGCATATCGGCGAAGGTCACATCGGCGCGGATGCCTTGCGACGATTCGCCCAGCATCCGAAACTCGCGCACGCGGCGTTCATTCTGGAAACGCCTTACGACGATCCGCGTGCTGATCTAAAAAATCTGACAGCGCTGCGATCGTTTATAGAATCGTGACGGATTTCAGTGGACGCCACGCAAATTTTTCGCTACGATGCCGGCATAATGATTCGCAGTCATTCACTTTCACTGCTCGCCCTTACGTCGCCGCTGACCGTACGCGCGTGACGCGCTCGTTTAGCGGCTAATCCTAAACACAAATCGAATAGTTGAATTGCACGAGTGGTTTTGTGCAATGCGGAGTTTGCTTGTAACTTAAGAGGCGATCATCATGGACGAGAAATATTATCCGGAAAAAATAGAAGAGAAGTGGCAGAAGCGTTGGGCCGACGAGCGCGCTTTCGAGGCGCGTGACGATGACGAGCGGCCGAAGTTTTACGCGCTGGAGATGCTGCCGTACCCGTCGGGCTTCCTGCACATGGGCCATGTGCGCAATTACTCCATCGGCGATGCGCTGGCCTGGTACAAGCGGCTGCGCGGCTTCAACGTACTTCATCCGATTGGTTGGGACAGCTTTGGTCAACCGGCCGAGCAGGCAGCGATTAAGCGCGGCGTTCAACCACGTGATTGGACCGAAGAAAATATCGCGCACATGAAAGGGCAGATGCAGCGGCTCGGCATCAGCTATGACTGGTCGCGCGAGATCGCGGCGCATCGCCCTGACTATTACAAATGGGACCAGTGGTTTTTTCTGAAGATGCTGGAGCGCGGCCTGGCTTACAAACGCACGTCCGCGGTCAACTGGTGTCCGAAGGAAGAGACCGTTCTGTCGAATGAACAGTCGTCGGGCGGCATCTGTTGGCGCTGTGGAACGGAAACCACCAAGAAAGAGATCGAGCAGTGGTATCTGCGGATCACGAAATACGCCGAGCAGTTGGTCAAAGACATCGACGAGATCGAAAGCGGATGGCCGGAGAAGGTCCTGAAGCGACAGCGCGATTGGGTCGGCCGTAGCGAAGGCGCTTACATCGATTTCAAAGTCAAAGACCACGATGAAAAGGTCCGCGTGTTCACCACGCGCATCGACACCATCTTTGGCGCCACGGCGATCGTGGTGGCGGCTGAACATCCGGTGTTGACGAAAGTGCTGCAAGACTCGGCGTTGAAAGATCAGGTCACAGATTTCGCCGAGCAGGTCAAAGCCGCGCGCGCCATCAAGACTGAAGACACCGCGGCCGACGAAGAGAAGCTGGGCGTCAACACGGGCCAGTCGGCAATCAATCCTTTCAACGGAGAGTTGTTGCCCATTTGGGTTGCGAACTATGTGCTGATGGATTACGGCGCGGGCGCGGTCATGAGCGTGCCGGCCCACGATGAACGCGATTTTGAATTCGCGCAGAAATACACCCTGCCGGTTCGTCAGGTGATCGCGCCGATTGTCCACGGTCAGCAGAGCGAACCTGCTGATCAAGCACCCGGCGGTGATCAGTCAATCGAGATGAAGAACGCGTTCACGGATTACGGCGTGCTGGTGAACAGTGGTTCCTGGAGTGGCAAACTGTCGCCGGATGCTCTGCGCGAAATGGCTGAACATGCTGCTGAGAAAGATTTTGGCGGGCCCGCAGTGACTTACCGTCTGCGTGACTGGGGTATTTCGCGACAGCGATTCTGGGGCGCGCCGATTCCGATTATCTATTGTCCGGACTGCGGGATGGTGGCCGTGCCGGAAAAGGATCTGCCGGTGCTGTTGCCGGACAACGCGCAGTTCACCGGCACCGGTCAGTCGCCTTTGAAGGGTGTGCCTGAATTCGTGAACGTCGCTTGTCCTCAATGCGGTAAAGCGGCACAGCGCGAGACAGACACGATGGACACGTTTGTCGATTCGTCCTGGTACTTCTTCCGTTACACCGATCCGCGCAATGAATCGATGCCGTTCGATTCGGCGATTGCGACGAAGTGGACGCCGGTCGATCAATACATCGGCGGTGACTCGCACGCGGTCATGCATCTGATCTATACGCGCTTCTGGAACAAGGTCATGCGTGACATGGGTCTGGTGAATTCCAATGAACCGGTGAAACGTCTGCTGACGCAGGGCATGGTGACGAATCGCGTCGAGGGCACAGATGAATTCAAAGCGATGTCCAAGTCGCTGGGCAACGGCGTCGATCCCGACGACATGATCGAAGCGTTCGGCGCAGATGCGACGCGCCTGTTCGTTTTGTTTGCGGCGCCGGTTGAAAACGAATTGCGCTGGTCGGAGACGGGAATCGAAGGCGCGGTGCGTTTTCTGCGGCGCGTCTGGACGATGGTTTATCGGTGGCGCGCGGTTGCCGGGAAGGCGGACGTCCCGTCCGCTGAGTTCAGCGATGCGGCGCGCGCGTTGCGACGCAAGACTCACCAAACGATCGCCCGCGTGACTGCAGATTTTGAAAAGCTCGATCTGAATACCAACGTCGCGGCGCTGATGGAATTGTTGAATGCGCTCGGCGACTTCAACGCCGATCCGGCATCCGCGTCCAAGTCCGATGTTTTCGCCGCGCGCGAAGCCATCGAAGCCCTGGTCGTGATGCTGGCTCCTTATTCACCGCATGTCGCCGAAGAAATGTGGGAAGGTCTGGGTCACGCGGGCGGTTTGCTGAAGGATGCGCCGTGGCCTAACGCCGACGCGGAACTGGCGAAGAAAGACGAATTGGAGATACCAGTTCAGGTCAACGGGAAACTCCGCTCGCGCGTCATAGTTGCGCCGGACATTTCAGAAGACGAGTTGCGGACCATTGCCCTGGCTGATGCGAAGATTCAGAGCTTCATCGACGGCCAGAAAATTGTGAAGGTGATCGTGGTCCCGCAACGGCTGGTAAATGTGGTGGTCAAATAGCTTCTTGCTTGCTCGCACATCACCCGTTAGAATCAACGCGAAAATAAGGAATCGCTCGGGATCCCCCGTGTAAGTAGACCAGCGAATGAGAGAATGCCCAACCTGTCGCAGTTGTTTCTCCGACGACATACTGCATTGCCCGGATGACGGCGCCGCCACGACCTCCTCGATCAGCGGCGAGCCGATTCTTGACGGCCGCTACCAGCTCGAGAAGCGGCTGGGCCAGGGCGGTATGGGCGTCGTCTTCAAAGCGCGTCACATCTTTCTAAAGACCGCGCACGCGATCAAAATCATTCTTCCCGATCTCGTCGGCAACGATCCAAACCTGGTAACCCGTTTCCGCCAGGAGGCGCTCGCGGCGGCTGCCATTCGTCACCAGAACATAATCGCAGTGACGGACTTTGGCGTGGTGCGCGGCACCATGCCTTTCCTGGTGATGGAGTTCGTGCAGGGTAAATCGCTGCAGGACATCATGGCTGAAGAAGGCGCGATGTCGCCTTTGCGCGCGTTCGAATTGATGCAACCGATCTGTGCCGGCATCGCCGCGGCACATCGACAGGGAATTGTGCATCGCGATCTGAAACCGCTGAACGTGATGATCTGCGATGACCTGCCGATGAGCGAAGCCGTGAAGATTCTCGACTTTGGTTTGGCAAAGATTAAGTCCGGCGAGTTGTTGGGCTCGTTCATCGCGGCGCAGACGACCGGCTTGATGGGTTCGCCTTTTTATATGGCGCCCGAGCAGTGGTCGGACGAACCGCCGGATGCGCGCGCTGACGTTTACAGCCTGGGCGTGATGCTCTACCAGATGATTTGCGGCGAGGTGCCTTTCAAGGGCAGTTCGATTCCGTCGATCATGAAGAAGCATCTGACGTCAGATGTGCCTTCGTTTGCGTCCAAAGGGTTCGACATCCCGCTCCAGATCGAAAATGTAGTAAGGCATGCGCTGGAAAAAGAGCCGGGTGATCGTACCGCGTCCGCTGATGATTTCTCGCGCGAACTGCGCGAGGCAATGGCGGCTGCGAGCGCCCAATTGAAGCGGACTGCCGACTCCGGCGAACCGTTGCTCGATCCGTCCAAGACGATCGTTAGTCCGCCGCCGTCAGATACGCTTGGCCCGGGATCGAACACGGCTTTCGATCCGCTGGCGGGAACGATCAGCGCTGCCTCGCTCGAAGAGGAAGATCACAAGACGCTCTTTGCGCAACGCGAACTGGCGCGTGAGGCTGCGGCGCGGCAGAAACTCGAGCAGGAAGAAGCCGCGCGGCTGAAGGCTGAAGAAGAAAAGCGCCGGCAAGAGCAAGCGGCAAAGGACAACGAACGGAAGCAGCTCGAAGAAATCGTTGCCGCGCAAACCAAAGTTCTGGAAGAAAAGCTGACCCAGCTGGCGTCGACGATGTCGCCGAAGCCGGGCGCCACCAGCGGTGTCGATATTGAAGCGACCCACATTCAGCAACCAGGCGCGATCACCGCCGGCAGCAGCCTT
>Ga0207686_10000097_pt1 | contig 72219 bp, 70 predicted proteins | sample KBSM24metaG_FD_184396 | JGI IMG/M metagenome (GOLD analysis project Ga0207686, IMG submission 184396) | Miscanthus rhizosphere microbial communities from Kellogg Biological Station, Michigan, USA - KBS M2-4 metaG (SPAdes) (version 2) | ecosystem: Host-associated > Plants > Roots > Rhizosphere >... | reverse complement strand
CCACCAACGGCAAGACGACGACGGCGGGGATGATCGCCGCGATCCTGGCCGCGGACGGCCGCCACCCGGTCCACAACCGCGCCGGCTCGAACATGACCTGGGGCGTGGCGACGGCGCTGCTGGAGCAGCGCGGCCACGAGGGCCTGTTCGAGGTCGACGAGGCCTGGCTGCCGCGGGTGGTCGAGCAGCTCGAGCCGGAGACGATCGTGCTCGGCAACCTCTTCCGCGATCAGCTCGACCGCTACGGAGAGATGGAGGCGCTGGCCGACGAGTGGGCGAAGACGGTCGCCGCGCGGGCGGGGCGCACCGCGCTCGTCCTCAATGCCGACGACCCGCTGATCGCCGATCTCGGCCGCGACGCCGACGAGCGCCCGCGCGAGGGCGTGGTCTTCTTCGGGATCGAGGACGCGAGCCAGGCGCTGCCGGAGCTGCAGCACGCCTTCGACGCCAAGCACTGCCGCCGCTGCGGTCATCCCTACGCCTACGAGCGCGCCTTCGTCGGCCACCTCGGTCACTACGCCTGCCCGCACTGCGGCGCCGAACGGCCGCGCCCGGAGGTGGCGGCGACGGCGATCGAGCTGCGCGGGATGAGCGGCTCGCGCTCGACCGTGCGCACGCCCGCGGGGGAGATCGAGCTGGAGCTGCCGCTGCCCGGCCTCTACAACGTCTACAACGCACTCGCGGCGGTGGCGGCGGGACTGCGCCTCGGTGTCGCACCGGAGCGGATCGCCGCCGCGCTGGGCGAGATGCGGGCCGCCTTCGGCCGGGTCGAGACGATCGAGGTCGCCGGCAAACCGGTCTCGATCCTGCTGATCAAGAACCCGGCCGGCGCCAACGAGGTGCTGCGGACCCTGCGCCTGGAGGCCGGCGCCGAGCCGCTCGACCTCTGGATCGGGCTCAACGACCGGATCGCCGACGGCCGCGACGTCTCCTGGGTCTGGGACGCCGACTTCGAGTTGCTCTCGGGACACGTGAGGCGGGTCTTCTGTGCCGGCACCCGGGCGCCGGAGATGGCGCTGCGTCTGAAGTACGCGGGCTGGCCGCCCGACTCGATCGAGGTCGTCGCCGGCATCGAGCCCGCGCTCGACGCCGCGGTCGCCGCCGCTCCGGGCCGCCTCTTCGCCCTGCCCACCTACACCGCCCTGCTGGAGCTGCGCAAGCTGCTCGCCAGCCGCGGCCTGGCGAAGGAGTTCTGGCAGTGAGGCGCGGGGACCTGGCGACGCCCGCGGTGATCTGGCACGACGCCGAGAACGGCGCCTACAGCGGCGACCTGGCGCTCTGGGAGGAGCTGGCCGCGGCGGCCGGCGGCCCGATCCTCGACCTCGGCTGCGGCACCGGGCGGGTCGCCCTGCACCTGGCCCGGCGCGGGCACCCGACCGTCGGCCTCGACCTCGATCCGGAGCTGATCGCGGCTCTGGAGCACCGCGCCGAGGGCCTGTCGCTGCGCGGCGTCGTCGGCGACGCCAGGAGCTTCGAGCTGGACGAGGTGCTCGCCCTCGTCCTGGCGCCGATGCAGCTGGCCCAGCTGCTGCCCGACAGTGCCGAGCGCACCGAGTCGCTGCGCTGCATCGCCTCGCATCTGCGTCCAGGGGGCCGGGTCGCGCTCTCGATCGTCGAGGGCCTGCCGGAGGCCGCCGAAGGCCCGCCGCCGCTTCCAGACGTGCGCGAGGTCGACGGCTGGGTCTACTCCAGCCTCCCCCTCGACGCCGTCGACATCGGCCCGGAGATCGTGATCCAGCGCCTGCGCCAGACCGTCTCCCCGGACGGCGAGCTGAGCGAGGAGGAGAACGAGATCCGCATTCGCACCCTCGGTGCCGAGGAACTCGAAGACGAGGGACTGGCGGCCGGACTGAAGCCCCTGCCCCGGCGCCGGATCGCCCCCACCGACCTCCACGTCGGCTCGACCGTGGTCGTCCTCGAGAAGGGTGGCTGAGATGGAGCTGCGCGTCCTCAGCCTCTACCCGGAGCAGATGAACATCTACGCCGACCGCGGCAACATCGTCTTCCTCCAGCGCCGCTGCGAGTGGCGCGGGATCGGCTTCAGCCATGCCGGCGCCGGGCCGGGCGACCACGTCGACCCCGCCGCCCACGACCTCTTCTACATCGGCGGCGGCCAGGACCGCGATCAGCGCATGGTCGCCGCCGACATGGTCGCCAGCAAGCGCGCCGAACTCGCCGCCGCGGTCGAGAGCGGCGCCGCCCTGCTCGCCGTCTGCGGCGGCTACCAGCTGCTGGGCCACAGCTACCAGCTCGACGAGGAGACTCTCCCCGGCCTCGCCCTCGCCGACCTCGAGACCGTGCGCGAGCCCGGTCCCCGCCTGATCGGCAACGTCGCGATCGAGGTCGACCTCGGTCCGGGGCCGCGCCTGCTCGCGGGCTTCGAGAACCACGGCGGCCGCACCTACCTCGGCCCCGGCGTGCAACCGCTCGGCCGCGTCGTCAAAGGGCTCGGCAACAACGGCAAGGACGGCTTCGAGGGCGTGCGGCGCCACAACATGTTCGGCACCTACCTGCACGGGCCGCTGCTGCCGAAGAACGCCTGGCTCGCCGACCACCTGATCGCGCTGGCCTTGGAGCGCCGCTACGGCGCTCGCCCGGAGCTGGAGCCGCTCGACGACGCCTTCGAGGCCGCCGCGCACGAGAGCGCCCGCGCCGCCGCCGGCCTGGGCTGACGACCAGAGCTGCATTCGACACGCATGCCGTGCCAAATGCACTCCTCGACCTCCTAAGGGGACGCCGGGACCACCGCCAGCGGAGTCTGGGCCTGCGACAGGTCGGCGGTCTCGAAGGCGGGAGAGGCGAGTCGCTCGACCTCGGAGAAGGCGGCGATGAACTCGTCCGCCGGCTCGAGGAAGTCGACGCGATGGGTGCGGTAGTGCATCGGCACCACCCAGGTGGGCCGCAGCGAGAACGTCAGCTCGGCCGCGGCGGTGCCGCCGATCGTCGGGCCGCCGCCGACCGGGATCAAGAGCAGATCGAGCTCGCCGATCGCCTCGGCCTGCTCGGGCCGCAGCGCCGCCTGGCCGAAGTCGCCGAAGTGGGCGACGCGGAGGCCTCCCAGCTCGAAGACGAAGATCGTGTTCGAGCCGCGTTTGGTCCCGGCCACGTCGTCGTGCTCGGAGGCGATCGCGATCACCTCGCCCAGCGGCGACTCGAGCGTGCCGGCGGACGAGCGCAGCGTCGCCGGCTCGCCCGCGATCGCCTCGACGCCGTTGTGGTCGCCGTGCTCGTGCGTGACCAGGAGCAGGTCGACCCCCGCGGCCGCGATCGGCGGGTAGTCGATCCGGATCCCGCGATCGACGAGCCCGGAGACGTCGTCGAACGGGTCGATGAAGACCTTGCGCTCGCCGTCCGTCAGGGAAAAGGCCGACTGGCCGAACCACTCAACGCGCATGCTGCTCCTCCAGTTTCGGGATCTGCCCGCGGCTCTGTGCGCCGGGCGCGGGCTCCTCGGCGTGGTGGTAGCGGCCGCCGCGCAGGGCCGAGGCCGCGGCGGCGACCAAGCAGGCGACGATCGCGAAGCCGAACGCCGTCTGCAGCCCGTCCCGGAATGGGCCGGAGATCAGCTGCGGGAAGAAGGTCGGCCCAGTCAGCGCCGCGTGGGCGTGCGCCGGCAGCGCCGCCAGCGCTTCGGACCCGACCAGGTGCTGGATCGGGTTGTAGCCGAGGAAGGCGGCGAAGAGGACCGAGATCGGCGGCGACTGGCCGACGCGATGGGCGAGATGGGCGGAGACGCCGTGGGCTTCGAGGCCGCCGCTCATCGCCGCCGGCAGGCTCGAGGCGAGGCCGACGATCAGCAGCGTGAAGAAGATCCCGACCGAGAGCACCTGGGCGGAGTTCTGGAAGGTCTGGTTCATGCCGCCGCCGGCGCCGCGGTCGGCGGCCGGCAGGCTGTTCATCACCGCCGCCCGGTTGGGCGAGGCGAAGAGCCCCATCGAGGCGCCGGTGAGGAAGAGGATCAGGGCAAAGACCCAATACTCGAAGTCGATCGGCAGCAGCATGAAGAGGGCGAAGCTGAAGGCCGCGGCCAGCATGCCGCCGGTGGCGAAGGGACGGGCGCCGAAGCGATCGGAGAGGCGACCGGAGATCGGGCCGACGATCAGCAGCCCGAGAGTCAGCGGCAGCATGTAGATGCCGGCCCAGAGCGGCGTCTCGGTGAAGCTGTAGCCGTGCTCGGGCAGCCAGATGCCCTGCAGCCAGATGATCAGCATGAACATCAGCCCGCCCCGCGCCAGCGCCGCCAGGAAGGTCGAGAGCGAGCCGAAGCTGAAGGCGCGGATGCCGAACAGGCCGAGGCGGAACATCGGCTCGGCGGCGCGGCGCTCGACGATCACGAAGGCGGCCAGGGAGACGAGCGAGCCGGCGAGCAGGGCCAGCACCCGCGGGCTCCCCCAGCCCGTCGGCGAGCCGCCGTAGGGGCGGATGCCGTAGGTCACGGCGACCATCACCAGGATCAGGCCGAGGGCGAAGGTGACGTTCCCCCACCAGTCGATCGAGGCGCGCCGCGGAGTGCTGCGCTCCTCCAGCTTGAGGTAGGCCCAGACGGTGCCGAAGAGGCCGACCGGGACCGAGATCAGGAAGACCAGGCGCCAGTCGATCGGCGCCAGCAGGCCGCCGAGGACGAGCCCGACGAACATGCCGCTGACGCCGACGATGTTGTTGATCCCCAGCGCCATCCCGCGCTGATCGACCGGGAAGGCGTCGGTCAGGATCGCCGCCGCGTTGGCGAGCAGGCAGGCCCCTCCCACCCCCTGGAGGACGCGGAAGGCGATCAGGTAGGTGGCGCCGGCGCGGCCGGTCATCCAGTCGACCGCCAGCAGCAGCGAGGCGACGGTGTAGATGACGAAGCCGAGGTTGTAGATCTTGACTCGGCCGAAGATGTCGCCGAGCCGGCCGAGGCTGACGATGAGGACGCTGGAGACGACCAGGTAGCCGAGGATCATCCACAGCAGGTAGGCACTGTTGGCGGGGATCAGCGGGTCGAGGTGGATGCCGCGGAAGATGTCCGGCATCGCGATCAGCGTGATCGAGGCGTCGAGCGTCGCCAGCAGCACCGCCAGGGTCGTGTTCGAGAGCGCAATCCACTTGTACCGGTCTGACATCGCGACTCACTATACCCAGGCAAACTGTGTAGTTAACCTGCCTACCTTGCCGCTATAGTGCGCGCCGATGGCGACCAAGGCTCAGGCAGCCCCGCTCGCGAGCGATCTCCGTGTGGTCCTCGGCCAGCTGATCCGGCGGCTGCGCTCCGAGCACCGCTTCTCGCTCTCGCAGGGATCCGTGCTCGGACGCCTCGACCGCGAGGGGGCCCAGAGCGTCAGCGACCTCGCCTTCGCCGAGCGGGTGCGCCCGCAGTCGATGGCGCAGACCGTCACCGACCTCGAGAGCGACGGCCTGGTGGCGCGCGCGCCCGATCCCGACGACGGCCGCCGCGCCCTGGTCAGCCTGACCGAGGCCGGGCTGACGGAGCTGCGCGAAGACCGCCTGCGCCGCGAGGGCTGGCTGGTCAGGGCGATTGAAGAGCTGCCGGCCGCCGACCAGGCGACGGTCGAGCGGGCGATCGTGCTGCTGCGCCGGCTGGCCGACGCCGAGGTCTAGCGGCCGCTGGAGCCGAAGCCGCCGGTGGCGCGGGCGGAGTCGGTGAGGACCGTCGTCTCCAGCGGCGTCGCCAGGGCGATCGGGACCAGCACCAGTTGGGCGATGCGATCGCCGGCCGCGACCCTGAAGGTCTCGGCCGGGTCGTTGTTGAGCAGCAGCACCCGCAATTCGCCGCGGTAGCCGGAGTCGATCAGCCCCGGGCTGTTGACCAGCGAGATGCCGTGGTCGCGGGCGAGGCCCGAGCGCGGCAGCACCAGCCCCGCATGTCCCTCCGGGATCTCGACCCCGACGCCGGTGCCGACGCTCCAGCGCTCGCCGGGCCCGATGTGCGCCGCCTCGCAGGAGTAGAGGTCGAGCCCGGCGTCGCCCTCGTGGGCGCGGGTTGGCAGCACGGCCTCGTCCTTCAGCTTGGCGACGGGAAGCTCCACGGGCGGCAGCCTAGACGACGGCGAGATCGTCGAAGCGGTGCAGCTCGCTGACCGGCACCCTGGCGTGGACGAGGACGCCGTCCTCGCGCTCGGTCCGTTCGAGGTCGCCGGCGACCTCGTGCAGCTCGTGCAGGCGCCCGCCCTGGGCGTACGGGACCAGCAGCTCGACCTCGGTCAGGGTCTCTTCGAAGGCCGCCTCGATCCGCTCGCACAGCCGCTCCAGGCCCTCTCCCTCGACCGCCGAGACCAGAACCGCGCCGGCGTGGGCGATCTCCACCTCGTGGCGCTCGTCCTCACTCAGCAGGTCGGCCTTGTTGAGGACCAGCAGCCGCGGCTTCTCGCCGGCGCCGATCTCCTCCAGCACCTCGTCGACCGCCTTCATGTCGACGATCCGCCGCTCCTCGGTCTCGGAGGCGTCGACGACGTGGACGACGAGGTCGGCGAGCACGGTCTCCTCCAGGGTCGCCTTGAAGGCCTCGACCAGCTGGTGCGGCAGCTTCTCGATGAAGCCGACGGTGTCGGTCAGCAGGAAGTCGCGACCGGAGAGCTCGAAGCTGCGGGTGGTCGGGTCGAGGGTGTGGAAGAGCCTGTCCCCCACCCCGACCTCGGCCCCGGTCAGGGCGTTGAGCAGGGTCGACTTGCCGGCGTTGGTGTAGCCGGCGAGGGCGACCCGCGGCAGCGCCGAGGCGTCGCGCTGGGCGCGCATCACGCCGCGGTTGCGTTCGAGGTCCTTGAGCCGGCGGCGCAGGGCGGCGATGCGGTTGCGGGCGAGCCGGCGGTCGGTCTCGATCTGGGTCTCGCCCGGGCCCCTGGTGCCGATGCCGCCGTCCATGCGGCCGGCGCCGAGGCGCTCCAGGTGGGTCCAGAGCCCCCGCATGCGGGCCATGTTGTATTCGAGCTGAGCCAGCTCGACCTGGAGCTTGCCCTCGGCCGAGTGGGCGTGGTCGGCGAAGATGTCGAGGATCACCGCGGTGCGGTCGATCACGGGTACCCCCAGGGCCGCCTCGAGGTTGCGCTCCTGGCGCGGTGCCAGCTCGTCGTCGCAGGCAACCAGGTTGGCGTCGCAGGCGGCGATCTGCTCCTTCAGCTCGTCGAGCCGGCCGCGGCCGAAGTAGCGGTCGGGGTCCGGTTTCGGCCGCTGCTGGGTCGCCTCGCCCGCGGTCGCGACCCCGGCCGTGCGCAGCAGCTCCTTCAGCTCGGCCAGCGGCTCGCCCGGCTCGCGCCCGTCGACGATCCCGATCGCCAGGGCGCGCTGGCGGGCGCGCGGGTTCGAGACGCCGGCGCCGTCCACGCCGGCCGCACCCTTGTGCGTCTGCGTGCTGCGGCCATTTCTCGAACGTTGCACTCAGGGTGATTGTAGGCAACCGCCCCGGGCGGATAGGGTTGGGGTCGTGAAGGTCTTCGTCACCGGAGGGACGGGATTCATCGGCGGTGAGGTCGTGCGCCAGCTGCGCGGCCGCGGCGACGACGTCGTCTGCCTGGTCCGCAATCCCGAGAAGGGCAAGGCGGTGGCCGCGCTCGGCTGCGAGATCGCCAGCGGCGACCTCGGCGACACGGCCGCGATCCGGGCCGGCATGGAGGGCTGCGACGCCGTCATCCACGCCGCCGCGATCTACGAGGTCGGGATTCCCGTCTCCCAGCGCCAGGCGATGCGCGAGGCCAACGTCGGCGGCACCGAACGCGTGCTCGGCGCCGCGCTCGAGGCGAAGATCCCCAAGGTCGTCTACGTCTCGACCGTCGGCGTCTTCGGGGACACCGGCGGCAAAACCGTCGACGAGAGCTACGAGCACCCGGCCAAGAACTTCACCTCCTGCTACGAGGAAACCAAGTGGGAGGCGCACCAGGTCGCCAAGCGCCTGATCGCCGACGGCCTGCCCTGCGTGATCGTCCAGCCCGGCGGCGTCTACGGCCCCGGCGACACCTCTTCGATCGGCGAGCTGCTGAACCAGTTCCTCTCCGGGAAAATGCCGCTGATGCCCTTCCCGGAGCTGGGCATCTGCCTCTCCCACGTCGAGGACATCGCCACCGGCATCGTCCTCGGCCTCGACAAGGGCAGGGCGGGCGAGACCTACGTGATCAGCGGCCCGGCGACCACCGTGCGCGAGGCGATCGGTGTCGTCGCCGAGGTGACCGGGAAGAAGGCGCCGAAGCGGGCGATCCCGGTGCCGCTGATGAAGGCGATGATCCCGATCGGCCCCCTGGTCGGGAAGATGATGGGCCAGCCGCCGAACCTGCGCGAGCTGATCTCCTCCGCCGACGGCGTCACCTTCTGGGCCAGCTACGACAAGGCCAAGCGGGAGCTGGGGTACGAACCGCGTGGGCTCGAGGAGGGGTTGCGGGCGACGCTTGCCGCCGAAGGGAAACTGCCGGTCACTACGGGCGTCTGAGCGAGTCGGAAGTGCGGGTTATCGACGTTATGCATCTTGGGCGGCCGCATGTGATCGGCTGCTGGGAGGTGGACGGGGCGCTGGTCGATCCGGGGCCGGAGTCGTCGGTTCAGACCGTCGTCGATGCCCTGGACGGTACGCAGCCGGAGGCGGTGCTGTTGACGCATATCCACCTCGATCACGCGGCGGCCACCGGGGCCCTGGTGCGGCGGTGGCCTGAGCTGGAGGTCTACGTGCACGAGCGGGGGGCGCCGCATCTGATCGATCCCTCGAAGCTGCTGGCCAGCGCCGAGCGCCTCTATGGGGATCAGATGCAGCGGCTCTGGGGTGAGATCGTGCCGGTGCCAGAGGCGAACGTGAAGGTCCTGAAGGGCGGCGAGACGGTGCGCGGGATGCGCGTCGCCTACACCCCCGGCCACGCCTCCCACCACGTCTGCTACCTGCACGAGGAGAGCGGCACCGCCTTCGTCGGCGACGTCGCCGCCTGCCGGATCCCGCCCTCGAACCTGATCATGCCGCCGACGCCGCCGCCCGACATCGAGGTCGAGGTCTGGGAAGAGTCGCTGGACCTGGTCGCCGGCTGGTCGCCGCGGCGCCTGGCGCTGACCCACTTCGGCGCGGTCGAGGAGGACGTGCCGGGCTACCTGGAGTCGGCCCGCTCCCGCCTGCGCCAGGAGGCCGCCCTGGTCAAGGAGATGGCCGAGGGCGACTACGAGCGCGACCTGCAGCGCCGCATCCGCGAGCAGATGCAGAGCGAAGGCCTCGGCGAGGAGACGATCGAAGAGCTCCTCCAGGCCGTCCCCACCGCCTACCAGTGGCGCGGCCTCGACCGCTACTGGCGCAAGCGTGCCGAGCGCGAAGCTGGGTAAGGCCTTCGGGTCTCGGCGGCTGAACGAGGCGGAAACGAGCCGCCGTCGTAGAGCGTCCGAGTCCCCAGGCGACCAGGCAGCTTCACGGTCAACGGGGGATCGATGACGCCCTGGCAGGTGTAGATGCCGGGAGGCAGCGGTTCGAGCACCGTCGTCATCAGCAGTCTCCGGCCCATCTGCCGGAAGATGGGCTTGCGGGCGCGATCATCCTGACTGGCGCCGCTGCTGCATCCTCCCGGCCCGAGGTCGATGCGAATTCGCCTCGTGCCGGGTTCCAGGGCAGGTTGGTCGGCCGCGAGGCTCCAGCTGACGGTTTCGACACCGGCGATGACGGTATCGAGGAAGCATGGCCCCGAGCCACCGAACTTCCACTGCCCTTCGACTTTACGCAGAGACAGAAACCGCGGTCCCTCGCTGATCTCACCACTCACGAAGGATGCTGATTCAGGACTTTCGGCGAGCAGGCGATAGCCGGTCTGGGCCAGACCGATCCAGGAGATCTCCGGGTCGGCCAGTACTTCCCGCAGGCCGCCCTCCGAGGGAAGCGCACCGTTCTCCGCTCCGGCCGGCCCTGTAAACAGCGACACCGGCGCTATCGCCTCGCCTCCGCAGTACGTCAGGTAGGGCCAGTCTGCCCACCTCTTGAGGACCGGGTCGCCGGTCTCTGCCTGGGTCTTCCCTGCGCTGGCCAGGGCGATGAACGACAGCGCCACGCAAAGTGAGAGGACCTTTCGCCAGTCGATCACCGAGTGATCAGTTTATTGCTTAGCCCGCTCCGAAGTTGCCGGCAAGCTCAGGCCAGGTGCTCGCGCATCCGCTCGACCGCCTCTTCGATGCGGTCGTCGGGCGCGGTGAGGGCGATGCGGAAGAAGCCCTCGCCGCTGGGCCCGTACATCGAGCCCGGTGAGACGACCACGGCCGCCTCTTCGAGCACTTTCTCGCAGAAGGAGGTCGAGGTGTGGCCCTCGGGGACCGGGGCCCAGACGTAGATCGTGCCCTTGGGGGCCGCCACCTCGACACCGATCTCGCGCAGGGCGGAGACGACGAGGTCGCGCCGGCGGGTGTAGGTCTCGTTCATCCGCTGCAGCGGCCCGCTCGGGCCCTCCAAGGCCGCGACGCCGGCCATCTGCACGGCCTCGAAGAGGCCGGAGTCGACGTTGGTCTTGAGCCGCCAGTAGGTCTGGATCGCCTCGGCGTTGCCGAGGATCGCGGCGCAGCGCCAGCCGGTCATGTTGTAGCCCTTGGAGAGCGAGAAGACCTCGACCCCGACCTCCTTGGCCCCCGGGGTCTGCAGGAAGCTGGGCGCCACGTAGCCGTCGTAGGTGGTCTCCGAGTAGGCGTTGTCGTGGACGACGAGGATCTCGTGCTCCCTGGCGAAGGAGACGACCATCTCGAAGAAGCCCTCGGGGACGACGGCCCCGGTCGGGTTGTTCGGGTAGTTGAGGAACATCAGCCGCGCCTTGGCGGCGACGTCGGCCGGGACCGCGCTGAGGTCGGGGGCGAAGCCCAGCTCCGGGACCAGCGGCAGCAGCTCCGGCGTGGCGCCGGCGAGGATCGGTCCGCCGGTGTAGACCGGGTAGCCCGGGTCGGAGGCGAGGGCGACGCCGCCCTGGTCGAGGAAGGCGAAGCAGAGGTTGTAGATGCACTCCTTGGCGCCGATCGCCGGGATCACCTCGGTCTCCGGGTCGATCTCGACGCCGAAGCGGCGGTCGTAGAAGTCGGCGAAGGCCTGGCGGAACTCGGCCCGGCCGCGGTTGCTCGGGTACTGGTGGTTGGCGGGGTCGGCGACCGCCTCCTGCATCGCCTTGACGACGTAGTCGTAGGTCGGCTGGTCGGGGTCGCCGATGCCGAGGCTGATCACGTCGATGCCGGAGGCGCGCTTCTCGGCGATGCGCCGCTCCAGTTCCTGGAACATGTACGGAGGCATCGCCTCCAGGCGCTTTGACGGCTTCTCGATCGACATCGGCGCGGACCCTAACGATTTGCTCACTGGTCCAGCTCGGACAGTGCCTGCAGCAGCTCCGGGGAGAGCTCGCCGCCGTAGACGGGCTCGGCCCAGCCGGTCAGCCGCACCGCCAGGTCCTCGCCGATTCCGACCTCGAGCTCGCCGCCTTCGAGCTCGACCACGATCTCGTTCGGGCCGCCCTTGAGGTAGGCGGTGACGGCGGCGCCGCTGGCGCCGGTGCCGGAGGAGAGCGTCTCCCCCACGCCGCGCTCGAAGATCCGGGCCCGCACCCGACCCCCGTCGATCGCCAGGAAGGAGACGTTGGTCCGGTTCGGGAACAGCTCGTGGCCTTCGATCTCCGGCCCGATCTCGCCGAGGTCGAGATCGTCGAGCTCGTCGCCGACGACGATTGCGCACTGCGGGTTGCCGATCGAGACGTGCTGGAACTCCCACTCGCGGCCGCCCGCGCTCAGCGTCCCCCTGCCGTCGTCGCCTCCGGACGGGAAGTCCTTCGACCTGGTCGAGGCCCGGCCCATGTCCACCGCGCAGGTCAGCTCGCCGGTGATCGTCGGCCGGATCGGGCCGGCGACGGTGCCGATCGCGAACTCGTCCTCGTCGGTCCAGCCGTGCCGGCGCAGGTAGAGGATCGCCTCGCGGGCGCCGTTGCCGGAGAGCTCGGCCTCGGAACCGTCCGGGTTGAAGATCCGCAGGTCGGCGACGAACTCGGGGTCGGGGTTGCGCTCGAGCAGCAGGATCCCGTCGGCCCCGACGCCGAAATGCGGGTCGCAGAGCCACTCCACCCGCTTCCCGTTCAGCTCCCAGGGGAGGTTCTGGGTCTCGAGGATCAGGTAGTCGTTCCCCAGCGCCTGCCACTTCTCGAATTTCACCGGCGGGAGCCTAGTGCGGCGGCGATCTCAGCGGCGACGTCGGCATCGGAGCGGGCGCCGCGGTCGATCGCGTGGAGGTCTGGGATCTTGCGCTGCCAGGTGAGCTGGCGGCGGGCGTAGTTGCGCGAGCGCTTCTTCATCGCCTCGACGTCGCCGGCGAGGAGCTCGTCGAAGCCGAGTGCCTTGCGGGCCGTGCGCGAGGCCCCGGCGGCGTCCGCCCGCTGCGCCTCCGCGGCGGCCCCGGCGGCGACGATCGCCTCGGTGCGGGCATCGATCCGTTCATAGAGCCGGGCCCGGTCCATGTCGAGGCCGAAGATCCTCGTCGGATGGCGGGTCTCGGTTGACCAGAGCTCCGAATCGGCGGCGTCGGGCCCCGCCGTCACCAGCGAGAGCTCGGCGACGGCCGCGCGCAGGTAGAGCCCGGTCCCTCCCACCACGATCGGCGTTCGCCCCGCTGCCAGCGCCGCGTCGATCTCGGCGTGGGCCAACGGCATGTAGCGGCCGACGTTGAAGGCCTCCGACACCGGCACGAAGCCGAGCAGGCGGTGCTCCAGTTGAGCGCGCTCGGCCGCCGAGGCTGCGCCGGTGAGGATCTCCAGGTCCCGGTAGACCTGGAGCGCGTCGCAGGAGATCGCGACGGGGTCGCGGCCGTCCCTTCTCAGCTCCTCGGCCAGGGCAATCGCCACCCCGGTCTTGCCGACGCCGGTGGGGCCGAAGATTGCGAGAACCGTCAAAGAAGCTGCGAGAGCGGCTTCACGGACACCCCGCTCAGCGTCTGCGAGGTCGTCGTTTCGATCTCGACCTCGACGAACTCGCCGGGGGCGGCCGCCCCCTCGAAGTTGACCGCCTTGCCGTGGCGGGTGCGGCCGCGAAGCTTCGTCTCGTCGGTCCTGCTGCGGCCTTCGACCAGCACCTCCAGCGAGCGCCCGACGAAGCGCTGGGCGCGCTCCCTGGCACGGCGCTGGACGACCTCCAGCAATCGCTCCATGCGCTCGACCTTGACCGGGTGCGGCAGCTGCCCGTCCATCGTCGCCGCCTCGGTTTCGCGCCGGGGCGAGAAGACGAAGGTGAAGGCGCCGTCGTAGCCGACCTCCTCGGCGACTTCCAGCGTCTCGGCGAAGTCGGCCTCGGTCTCGCCGGGGAAGCCGACGATGATGTCGGTGGTGATCGCGCAATCCGGAACGTGCTCGCGGATCAGGGCGACGCGGTCCATGTAGCGCTGGCGGTTGTAGGTGCGGCGCATGCGTTTCAGCACGGCGCTGGAGCCCGACTGCAGCGGCAGGTGGATCTGCTCGCAGAGCGCCGGCAGCTCGGCGTGGGCCCGGATCACGTCTTCGCTCATGTCCTTCGGGTGCGGGCTGGTGTAGCGGATCCGCTCGATCCCGTCGATCGCGTCGACCCGGGCGAGCAGCTCGGCGAAGCCGATGCGGCGGCCGGGAGGCAGGCTGCGGCCGTAGCTGTTGACGTTCTGGCCGAGCAGGGTCACCTCACGCACCCCGTCGGCGGCCAGTGCCTCGGCCTCGAGGATCAGCTCGCCGGGATCGCGGCTGACCTCTTTGCCCCGGGTCGAGGGGACGATGCAGTAGGAGCAGACGCAGTTGCAGCCCTGGGAGATCTGCAGCCAGCCCTGGAACTCGCGCTCACGGCGGGTCGGCAGGTGGCCGGCGAAGTCCTCGAACTCGAAGTAGCCCTGGGCGCTGAGCGAGTCGGAGTTGAGGAACTCGGCCAGCTTGTGGATCTGGCCGGGCCCGAAGGCGACGTCGACGAAGGGAAAGCGCTGGAAGACCTCGTCCTTGACCGACTGGGCCCAGCATCCGCCGACCCCGACGATCCGCTCCGGCTGCTCGGACTTGAGCCGCTTCGCCTCGCCGAGATGGGCGATGAAGCGACTGTCGGCCGACTCGCGGATCGAGCAGGTGTTGAAGAGGATCAGGTCGGCCGTGTCGCGGCTCTCGGCCTCGTCATAGCCGAGCGAGGCCAGCATGCCCCGCATCCGCTCGGAATCGTGCACGTTCATCTGGCAACCGAAGGTGGTGACGTGGAAGCTCTTCGCCATCGAACGGGAGCGTAAAGGGTTTGTGTGGGGGGTTTGAGTGGAGGGGTTGGGGGGTCTCTCGCGCTGGCTGGGATTTTCGCCGTTGAGCCTGCGTCTCTCGCTGAGTTGGCTGGCGAAAATCAGGACGCCGCTGCGCGCGAGAGACCCCCCAACCCCTCCCAACGAAGCCTCAGGCAAGCCTTCCAAGGTCGGTCGACAGCAGAGATTCCCCTAGGCCCAGGAGTGGAGCAAGGGTTCCAAGGTGGGTCAGCTAACGCGAACTCAACTAGCCCTGGATGGGAGGAGGTGGGTGACCCTCTCCCGAAGGCTCCAGAAACCACGTTGGCGCCCGCGGAGCGCGCCCGGCTGCGCGACGGTCTTCGGGAGAGGGTCACCCACCTCCTCCCCACCCACGCCCCTACTTGACCGTGAGCGTCCCTTCCATCCCCGCTTCGCGATGCCCCGGCACGGTGCAGAAGAAGGTGTAGGTGCCTGGAGCGAGCTCGGCGCTGACCGAGGTCTTGCTCTGGGCGATCAGTTCGGAGTCGGCGATCTCTTCGCCGCTGTCGCTTTCAATCGCGACGTCGTGTTCGAGCGTCGAGGGGTTGGTGAAGTCGATCGTGACCTTGCCCGGCTTCGAGCTGAGGCTGGTCGTGTCGTAGGCGAGGTCGCTTTCGGAGGCGGCGAGCTGCACGGTGCCGCCCGGACCGGTCACGGCCTTGCTCCCCGTTTCCTTCTCGCCCTTGGCCGGAGCTTTGGCGGGGGCGTCGTCGTTGCCCTCCGCTTCGAACTCCTTGCTGGCCTGCGTGTCCTCCGCGGCTTTCGCCTGTTCCTCATCCTGCGCGTGCAGGACGGCGAAGGTCGTGGCGCCGCCGACCAGGATCGCGAACCAGAGGATCACCAGTGGAAAGGCTTTGCCGGGAAAGGACTTCACTTTCAGCCCGACGATGCTGATCAGCACCGCCGAGACCGCAAGGCCGATCCCGCAGATGTAGAAGAGAGTCTCGTTGCTCATGCGTGCGGCGGTGATCCTATCCAGGTGGGGGCTGCGCCCGCCGTGAGGCGGGAGGCGGCTCTAGGCCGCCTTCGCCTCCGGGACCACGGGCGCGACCGGATCGGACTCCACCGGCGCCTCGCCGTCAATGCCGAGCGCGGCCCTGACCTTGGTTTCGATCTCCAGGGCGAGCTCCGGGTTGTCGGAGAGGAACTGCTTGGCGTTGTTGCGGCCCTGGCCCAGGCGCGTCTCCCCGTAGGAGAAGAAGGAGCCGGATTTCTGCACCAGGTCCTGCTCGATGCCGAAGTCCAGCAGCCCGCCCTCGCGGGAGATGCCGACGCCGTACTCGATGTCGAACTCGGCCTGCCGGAACGGCGAGGCGACCTTGTTCTTGACGACTTTGACCCGGACCCGATTGCCGACCGCCTCGGTCCCTTCTTTGAGGGTCTCGATGCGGCGGATGTCGAGTCGCTGCGAGGAGTAGAACTTCAGCGCCCGGCCACCCGGCTGGGTCTCCGGCGAGCCGAACGAGACCCCGATCTTTTCGCGGATCTGGTTGGTGAAGAGGCAGACGGTTTTGGTCCGGTTCAGGTTCCCGGCCAGTTTGCGCATCGCCTGCGACATCAGGCGGGCCTGGAGGCCGACCGTGGTGTCGCCGATCTGGCCGTCGAGCTCGGCTTTCGGGGTCAGCGCCGCGACCGAGTCGATCGCGACCACGTCGACCGCCCCGGAGGCGATCAGACGGTCGGCGATCTGCAGCGCCTGCTCGCCGTAGTCGGGCTGGGAGACCAGGAGCTCGTCGGTGTCGACGCCGATCGCCCGCGAGTAGACGGGGTCGATCGAGTGCTCGGTGTCGATGAAGGCGCAGACGCCGCCGAGAGCCTGGGCCTGGGCGATGATGTGGTTGACCAAGGTCGTCTTACCGGAGGACTCCGGGCCGAAGATCTCGACGATGCGGCCGCGCGGGACGCCACCGATGCCGAGCGCCAGGTCGAGCGCCAACGAACCGGTGGGGATCGCCTCCACCTTGACCGTGCCCTTGTCGCCGAGGCGCATCAGCGAGCCCTCGCCGAACTCCTGGCGGATGCCGCTGACAGCGCTCTCGAGCGCCGCGTCTTTGGCTTTCGCTTCCTTGGCGGAAACGTCGTTCAAGTTCCTTCTGTCTGCCATCTCGATCACCTCACTGCTGCCCTGGTCCGAGCAGCTTGACTTGGGCCAGCGGGACGTATCGCGCACCCGACGGCTGGAGTTCAGAACGGTAGAGCGTCAGGCGGCGGCAAAAGCATGGCTCTCGCAGCACTGCCGGCAGCCCACCTGGGACCCTCGGTACTGCTTGCGGACGCCGCGACCCGCGCCCCTCCGGACGCACCCTGGCGACCGTCACATGCGGCCAGAACGGCCGCTTCTCCGGCTCATAGAGACGCTCGGAGGTCAAGATCTCACTCAGCTCGGACTGCGCCCTCACGACCGCGGGCGACGCCGCCGGCACGGCGAACAGCCGCGGCCTCCCCCGCTCCGGCCGGCCTACCGGATCGAGGAGCTCGACCCGCGGCGGCGACACGGACACCCTCGCGACCGCCGCGGCAACCGGCTCGATGTCCTCAGGTCGCCTCTGACCGAGAAAGGCAAGGGTGATGTGCAGGTTCTCGGCCGGTACCGGGCGCAGCGCCGGATCGACCAGCTCCCGCTCGCCCCAGGCCCCCAGCTCGCCCCGAACGGCGTCAGTCAGGTCCAGCGCCACGAAGAGGCGCACTCGCGAGGTCCGGTCGGTCGGCTCGGCCATGGCCGCTCACGCTACGGCCCGCGGACGCACGAGTTAAGCCCTTGACGTCAAAAAAGCGGAACGACTTCGACCCGAGTTCGTGAAATCGCCTCTAAAGCGGCGGCTCGGCGCCGCCGAGCAGGATCCGCAGCAGGTGCATCCCGACCAGGGCGGAGCGTTCGCGGATGTCCTCGCGGCCGCCGGGGATGACCGGGTCGCGGGCGATCGCGGTGCCGTCGGCGAGGCGGGCGTTGAAGCAGACGTAGCCGACCGGCTTCTCGTCGCTGCCACCGTCCGGCCCGGCGATGCCGGTGATCGACACCGCGACGTCGGCCCCGAAGCGGTCCAGCGCTCCGATCGCCATCGCCTCGGCGACCTCCGGCGAGACCGCCCCCTTGGCGGCGATCAGCGCCGGATCCACGTCCAGCAGCTCCTCCTTGGCCTCGTTCGAGTAGGCGACGATGCTGCCCGCCATGTACGCGGAAGCACCCGGCACCTTGGTTATCCGGGCCGCCAGCAGGCCGCCACTGCAGGACTCGGCCAGCCCCAGCCACCGCCCCCGCAGCAGCTTCGCCACCTGAGAGTCGATCGTCTCCCCGTCGAGGCTGAAGAGATGGCGCGCGTGGCGCGCCTTGAGGCCCTCGCGGACCGCAGCGGCGGCCGCCTCCGACTCGTCGCGGTAGCGGACGTCGATCTCGATCTCGCCGCGGCGCAGGCAGGTGGTGATCTCGACCGCGTCGATCGCGACCCCGTCCCCCTCGATCTCGCGCAGGCTCTTGGCGATCTCCGACTCCGGCACGCCAAACATCCGCAGCGTGTAGCCGCGCAGCGCCGTCGCTCGGTCCAGGACTTCCCGCACCGGAGCCGTCTCCAGCGCCGCCGACCACATCGGCTGCAGCTCCCGCGGCGGGCCCGGCAGCACGATCACGACTCGCTCCCCGGCCGGGACCACCAGCCCGGGCGCGGTGCCGACGGGATCGAGCGCGATCGCCCCCTCCGGCACCATCGCCTGCTTGCGGTTGGCCTCCATGATCGCTTCCTCGTCGAAGTCGAAGCCACCGCGCTTGGCGAAGCCGCGCAGGATCTCGGCGATCCGCGCCTCCACCTCGCGGTCGAGGGCCAGAGGGCGCCCGGCGAAGCGGCCCACGACCTCGGCGGTGAGATCGTCGGCGGTCGGCCCGAGCCCGCCGGTGGTGACGATCAGGTCCATCCCCTCGCCGGCGAGGAAGCGCAGCCCCGCCTCGAGGTCGTCGGGGCGGTCGGCGACGACGAGGATATGGGCGACCTCCACCCCCAGCCCGGCCAGCTGCTCGGAGACCCAGGGACCGTTGGAGTCCGCGATGCGGCCGGTGATGACCTCGGTTCCAGTGACGACGATCCCGGCGCGAATCACGCCGTGAAGCTACCGGACCGACGCGATCTAGAGATCCGGGTCGGAGTCCGAGGAGGTCTCGAGCTCAGGCGGGGCGCCCGGCCCCGCCGGCGCCAGCACCCGGTTGAGGTCGGCCTGGGTGATCAGCACCTGACGCGGTTTCGAACCCTCGTAGCCGGAGATGACGCCGCGGCGCTCGAGCATGTCGATCAGGCGGCCGGCCCGGGTATACCCGACCCGCAGGCGGCGCTGGATCATCGAGACCGAGGCGGTCTCGGTCTGGACCACGAGCCGGATCGCCTCGTCGAGGAGATCGTCGCTGTCGGGGTCGAAGTCGCCCTCGCGGGCCTCCTCGGCGACGTCCTCGGGCGCCTCCAGCAGGTCGGCCTCGAACTCGGGTTCCCCCTGCCGGGCCCAGTGGTTGGTGATCTTGGCGATCTCGTCCTCGGTGATGAAGGCGCCCTGGACCCGTTGCAGCTTCGAGCTGCCGGCGCCGCGGAAGAGCATGTCCCCCTGGCCGAGCAGGGACTCCGCTCCACCCTGGTCGAGGATCACCCGCGAGTCGGTCTGCGAGGAGACGGCGAAGGCGATCCGCGAGGGGATGTTGACCTTGATCGTGCCGGTGATGATGTCGGTCGACGGGCGCTGCGTCGCCAGCACCAGGTGGATGCCGGTGGCGCGCGACTTCTGGGCAAGGCGGATGATCGAGTCCTCGACTTCGGCCGGGGCGACCATCATCAGGTCCGCGAGCTCGTCGATCACGCAGAGGATGTGCGGCAGCGGCGCGTCGCCTTTCTTCAGGCGGTAGCGATTGAGCTCGCCGAGATTGCGGCAGCGGGCCTCGCTCATGATCCCGTAGCGGGTCTCCATCTCGCCGATCAGGTTGGAGAGGACGTTGGCCGCGAGGCGCGGCGAGGTCACCACCGGCGTCAGCAGGTGCGGGACGTTCTCGTAGTGGTTGAGCTCGACCTGCTTCGGGTCGACCAGGACCAGGCGCACCTCGTTCGGCGAGGCCTGCATCAGGATCGAGGAGAGGATCCCGTTGACGCAGGCGCTCTTGCCCGAGCCGGTGGTGCCGGCGACGAGCACGTGCGGCATCTTCGCCAGGTCGGTCCAGACCGGGTTGCCGTCGATCCCCTTGCCGAGCCAGGCGACCAGCGGCGAGGTCTTCTCGGGCCGGCCGGCGTAGATGTCGCCGAGGCGGACGATGCGGCGGCGGGCGTTCGGGACCTCGACCCCGACCGCCTGCTTGCCGGGGATCGGGGCGAGGATGCGGATGTCGGTGGAAGCGAGTGCGTAGGCGAGGTCGTTGGCCAGCTCGGTGACTTTCTTCACCTTGATTCCCGGCGCCAGACGCAGTTCGTAGCGGGAGACGTGGGGACCGCTGACGACGCCGACGATCTTCGCCTCGACCCCGAAGTGCCCCAGCGTCTCGACCAGTTTGCGTCCGGTGACTTCCTGGTCGCGCGGGTCGGGCCCCTTGTCGCCCTTGCCGCGCTCCAGCGCGTTGGCCGGCGGCGGCCGGTAGTCGATCTCTTCCGACATCGTCACGCCACGTTTGTTGCCGAGCGGGGTGAGGCCCGCCTGGGCGCGGTCACCCTCGTCGACCACGGCGACGGCGTCAGCCGGGTCGTAGTTGCGCAGTTCGTCGGCCGGGATCGCGTCCTCCTCGGAGGTGGCGATCTCCTCCAGTTCGCGGTCGAAGGCGTCGGCCGCCGTCGCCAGGTCCGGCTCGTCCTCGGGCTCCTCCGCCAGCTGCACGGTCGGCTCGAACTCGTCCGTGTCCGGGTAGGAGCTCATCACGTCGGTCTCCCCGGCCAGGGTCGCCGCCTCCGAGCGGGTCTGGCGCTGCTCGCGCCAGTCGGCGTGGGTGCGAGCGACGGTCTTCGCCGCCGCGTCGCTGCCGTGGAAGACCCCGCGCGAGGTCGCCCGCAGGCCGCGCCCGATGCCCCGGGCCAGGGTGGAGACCGAGGTGCCGGTCAGCAGCATGCCGCCGACCAGCAGCATCAGGACGGTGAAGATGCGGGCGCCGACGGTGCCGAAGAGGTAGGTGAGGCCGGTCTCGACCCCGTATCCGACCTTCCCCCCCTCCCAACCGAAGAAGAGGACGAAGACGAGATAGACCCCGAAGGCGACCAGGAACAGCCCGATCAGGTCGAGGTGCCGCTGCTCCAGGCCGGCGGGCAGATGCAGCCCGCCTTTCGGCTTGGCCGCTTTGGCGCGTTTTTTCCCGGCTTTGGCTTTGCGCGCGGGCGCGCGCTTCTTGCGAACGAACATGCTGTCCCGGTTCGACGCGCAGGCACGCACCCCTGCGGGTAAATTCGCTTTAAATCCTGCAAGGAGCGGCGTACCGGCGGGCTAACATCGCTTTCATGCTCGCCGACAGCGATCAATCCGGGGGGCGCGTCCTCGTCGTCGAGGACGACGCCGACATCGCCGACGTCCTGCGCCGTTCGCTCCGCAACGAGGGCTACGAGGTGAAGACCTCCGCCGACGGGGTCGACGCGCTCGACGTCGCCGCCGGCTTCGTGCCCGACCTGGTCGTCCTCGACCTCGGCCTCCCCCGCCTCGACGGCGTCGAGGTCTGCCGCCGCCTGCGCGAGGACGGGGACGTGCCGATCCTGATGCTGACCGCCCGAGCCGAGACCGACGACCGCGTCGCCGGTCTCGACAGCGGCGCCGACGACTACCTGGTGAAGCCGTTCGAGCGCCAGGAGCTGCTGGCCCGGATCCGGGCCCTGCTGCGGCGGCGACCGCCCCGCGGCGCCGCGATGCTGACGGTCGGCGACCTCACCCTCAACCCCGACACCCGCGAGGTGCGCCGCGGCGAGCGCGAGATCGAGCTGACCAACCGCGAGTTCGAGCTGCTCGAGTTCCTGATGCGCAACGAGCGCCTGGTGATCTCCCGTGAGCGGCTGCTCGACGAGGTCTGGGGCTACGACCCGATGGCCGCCACCAACACGATCGACGTCTTCATCTCGAACCTGCGGCGCAAGCTCGAGGCGGGCAGCGAGCCGCGTCTGCTCCACACCAAACGTGGGGCCGGCTACGTGCTGAAGGATTAGCGCGTGAGCAGGAAACGCACGCGCGCCAGGGCCTGGCTCCGGCGCCTTCGCCACCCCCGTTCCTGGCCCGTCCGCTGGCGCCTGGCGGCGGTTTCCTCCGGCCTCACCTTCGTCATCCTCGTCCTCTTCGGCGGTGCGATCGGCCAGATCGCGACGCAGCGGATTCGCGACGACTTCAACAACGAGGTCCGCAGCGCGGTCCGGATCCTGGCCAGCGAAACGAAGGTCGAATACGGCCTCTTCCCCCGCGGTCGGGTGGTCAAGATCCCACAGCTGGACAGCTTCGTCCGCGCCGACGAGGCCTCGGTCCGCGTCTTCGACATCTACGGCCACAAAATCGCGGAAAGCGAAGGGTCGGTGGCGATGGGCTCGCCGAATCTCGGGATCTCCGAATACGACGGACTGCGGGTCGCGGCCGACGAAATCCGCGGCGAAAGCAACGAGCCGGTGGGCACCGTCCAGTACGGGCGCAGCATCCACCACGTCGAAGAGACGGTCGACCGGGTCTGGCTGCTGATCGCGGCGGGGATCCTCGGCGGCACCCTGCTCGCCAGCCTCGCCGGGGTCGCGATCGCCGGCCGCGCGATGCGCCCGATCGCCTCGCTGACCGCGACCGCGCGGGCCATCGCCACCACCCGGGACCCCTCGCAGCAGATGCCGAAACCGCCGGTCGAAGACGAGGTCGGCGAGCTGGCCCTGACCCTGGAGGAGATGCTGCGCTCGCTCGACGCCGCCCGGGCCGAGCGTGAGGACGCGATGAAGAAACAGCGCGAGTTCGTCGCCGACGCCTCGCACGAGCTGCGGACGCCGTTGACCAGCGTCCTCGCCAACCTCGAGCTACTGCAGGCCTCGCTGGCGGCTCCGGAGCAGGCCGAAGACCGCGAGGTCGTCGACTCCGCCCTGCGCTCCTCGCGGCGGATGAGCCGCCTGGTCGGTGACCTGCTGCTGCTGGCCCGCGCCGATGCCGGCCGGCTCGACGAGCACCGGCCCTGCGACCTCGCCGAAGTCGCCGGCGACGCCGCCGCGGAGGCGGCACCGCTGATGGGGGCGCGCAGCTTCACCGTCGACAACGACCGGCCGCTGCGGGTCGACGGCAGTCCCGACGAGCTGCACCGGATGGTCCTCAACCTGCTCGACAACGCGACCCGCCACACCCCGCCCGGAGCGACGATCGAACTCTGCCTGCGCGAGGAGGGCGGCTTCGCCGTGGTCGAGGTGAGCGACGACGGCCCCGGCATCCCGGCCCCGATGCGCGCCCAGATCTTCGACCGCTTCGTCCGCGGCGAGGGACCGGCCGACACCGCCGGCGGCAGCGGCACCGGCCTCGGCCTGGCGATCGTCAGCGCCGTCGCCGCCTCCCACGGCGGCAGCGTCGAGGCCCTGGAATCGAAATCCGGCGGCGCCCTCTTCCGCGCCCGCATCCCCCTCGCCAAGGCTGAGAAAGTCGTTACCGGCTCTTTAAAGACGCTTTAGGCCGCGCACCTAAATTCCCCCGCGGACGAGACACACTGGCCCGCCGGGACTATCTCCCCAGACACTGTCCCGGCGGGTCTATTTTCTTCGAGGTGTGTGCGAGAGGGGTGGCGATAGGCCTCTCCGGGAATTTGTCGTTCCGCGCCCTATGGGCGCGTCGCTCCGGATGTTGGTGCGCGACCTAAAGGTCGCGCATTAGACAGATTGCATTTCGCGTGCTTCGCACACATTCCCGGAGAGGCCTATCGCCACCCCTCCAACAGGCGCCTCGCTCAACTCATCTGCTGTACAGCACCGGACTAGGACCGCAGCATGGCTGCGGCCGGACCTGAATCAGCTGGAGAGACGAGAGGTCCAAGCGGCCCTCGACCGACCTTCGCCCGGTTGCTATCGAGCTGCTGGCGCGCGATACGGACGGGCCGTGTGGGGAGGGTCCGAGAACGGAGCCTGTTTGCCCCGCCCGCAGGACCCTCCCCACACGGCCCTTTCGCTACGCCTGGCTAAACCTCAATAACGACGGGGAGAATCATCGGCCGCCGCTTGAGCCGCTGGAAGACGAACTTACCGACCGAGTCGTGCAGGTCTTCCTCGATCAGGTGCGACTCGCGGGTGCCCTTCTCAGCCGCGTCTTCGAGCTGGTCTTCGACCAGGTCGCTGAGCTCTTCGACCAGGGCGTCCGCTTCCGCGAGGAAGGCGACGCCGCGGAAGATCACCTCAGGGTCGGCGACGACGGTGCCGTCGTCGTTGGAGATGGTGACGACGACGATGAAGATGCCGTCGGCCGAGATCTCGCGGCGGTCGCGCAGGGCGGCGTCGTCGGGGTCGCCGATGTTGACGCCGTCGACGTACATCGTGCCGGAGTGGATGTCCTCGCCGAACCCGGCGCCGTTGCGGTCGACTTCCAGCGGCAGGCCGTTGCGGCCGCGGAAGATGTTGGCCGGGTCGACCCCGACCGCCTCGGCCAGCTCGGAGTGCAGGCGCAGGCGCTTGTGGTCGCCGTGGACCGGCATCACGTACTTCGGCTTGGTCAGGTTCAGCATCAGCTTGATCTCCTCCTGCCAGCCGTGGCCGGAGGCGTGGATCGGCGCGTCCTGGGCGGTGATCACGGTGGCGCCGATCTCGTAGATGCGGTCGATCGTCTCGTTCACCGCGCGCTCGTTGCCCGGTACCGGCGTGGCCGAGAAGACGACCGTGTCGCCGGAGTGCAGTTCGACGTCGCGGTGGTCGTTGTTGGCCATCCGCCGCAGCGCCGAGAGCGGCTCGCCCTGACTGCCGGTGGAGATGATCACGACCTTCTCGTCCGGGAAGTTGCCGATCTCCCGCGGCTGGATGAAGATCCCCTGCGGCGCTTTGGCGATCCCCAGGTTGGAGGCGATGTTGAAGTTCTTGCGCATCGAGCGGCCGACCAGGGCGACCTTGCGGCCGAGCTCGTGGGCGGCGTCGATCACCTGCTGCACGCGGTGGATGTTGGAGGCGAAGGAGGTGACGATGATCCGCCCCTCGCACTGGGAAAACTGGCGCAGCAGCGCCGGGCCGACGCTCGACTCCGACGGGGCCACGCCGGGCCGGTCGGCGTTGGTCGAGTCGCCGCAGAGCAGCAGCAGTCCTTCGCGACCGATCTCGGCCAGGCGCGGGATGTCCGCTGGGCGCCCGTCGACCGGGGTCTGGTCGAACTTGTAGTCGCCGGTCATCAGCATCGAGCCGACCTCGGTGGTGATGTGGACCGCGCGCATGTCGGGGATCGAGTGCGCGAGGTGGACGAGCTCGAGGCCGAACGGCCCGCACTGGACCTTCTCCCCCGCCGGCAGCTCCTGCAGCGGCGCGTCGGAGAGCTTGTGCTCATCGAGCTTGGAGCGGACCATCCCGATCGTCAGCAGGCCGCCGTAGATGACCGGCGGCTCGCCGATCTCGCGCAGCACGTAGGGCAGCGCTCCGACGTGGTCCTCGTGGCCGTGGGTGAGCACGATCGCTTCGATGTCGTCGGCGCGGTCGCGCAGGTAGGAGAAGTCGGGGAGCACGAGGTCGATCCCGTGCATCTCCGCGGTCGGGAACATCAGGCCGGTGTCGACGACGACGATCTTGCCGTCGAACTCGACCACGGTCATGTTCTTGCCTATCTCGCCGAGACCGCCCAGGGGCAGCACGCGAAGTTTCTTGCTTGGCACTAGTTACTCACTCTCTTAAGTTGGTTAGTTGGTGGCGAGCGGAAGGCCGAGGCCCTCCAGCGCGGTTCTGACCGCGGCCCGCTGCTCGGCGTCCGCTGGAACCAGCGGCAGCCGCATCCGCTCCGAGCAGAGGCCGAGCATTTCCAGCGCGGCCTTGATCGGAATCGGGTTGGTGGTCACCGAGAGCCCCTCGTAGAGAGGGGTCAGCTCGGCGTCGATCTCGCGGGCGCGGGCGATGTCGCCCGCCTGGGCCGCGTCCCACATCTCACGCATGTGGTGCCCGGCGACGTGCGAGGCGACGGTGATGCCGCCGGCGCCGTCGAACTCGAGCACGCGAAGGAAGGTGTTGTCGTTGCCGGCGAGGATCTCGAGGCCCTCGATCGGGCCGAGCTCGTCGTCGTTGGCCTGCTTGACGGCGACGATGTTGTCGACCGCGCCGAGCTCGCCGAGCAGCTCCGGAGGCATGTTGATGACCACCCGCGAGGGGATGTTGTACATCACCATCGGCAGCTCCGGGACCGCGGCCGCGACCGACTCGAAGTGGGCGCGCAGACCGGCCGCGTTGGGCTTGTTGTAGTAGGGAGCGACGACCAGCGAGGCGTCGGCGCTCGCGGCGGCGGCGGCCTTGGTCAGCTCGCGCGAGTGACGGGTGTCGTTGGTGCCGGTGCCGCAGATCAGCACCGCCTCCTCGCCGACCTCGGCCCGGACCTCGCGCAGCAGCTCGACCGTCTCCTCGTCGGTCAGGGTCGGGCACTCGCCCGTCGTCCCCCCCACGACCAAGCCGTGTGAGCCGTGCTCGAGCAGGTGCACGGCGAGGTTGCGCGCCGCGCCATGGTCGACCGCCCCGTCCTCGTCAAAGGGCGTGGCCATCGCCGTCAGTAATCCGCGAATCTCCTTCATCGCTGGCAGCGTACCCAGTCCGCCGGGCTAAGCATCGAAAAGCAGCTTCTCAAGGCCGACCGTGAAGCGGTCGGGAAGCGCCCCGACCCTGCGCACCGCCAGCAGCACCCCGGGCATGAACGAGTAGCGGTCGATCGAGTCGTGGCGCAGCGCCAGCGTCTGACCCTCGCCGCCGAAGATCACTTCCTGGTGGGCGACCAGCCCGGGCAGGCGGACCGAGTGGATCGGCTGGTGGACGTTGCCGCCGGCCGCGTCGATCAGCTCCTGGGTGCGCTTGGCGGTGCCCGAGGGAGCGTCGAGCTTGCGGTCGTGGTGGAGCTCGACGATCTCGCACTCGGGCATGTGCGGGGCGATCGTCTGCGCCACCTCCATCAGCAGCACCGCGCCGATCGCGAAGTTGGGGGCGACGAAGCAGTTGGCGCCGGACGCCGCGGCGGCGACCTCGGCGGCGTCGAGGTCGAAGCCGGTGGTGCCGACGACGGCGTGCACCCCCGCCTCCAGGCAGGCGCGGACGTTGGCGAGGGCGGTGTCGGGCACGGTGAAGTCGACGACGACGTCGGCCTCGCCGAGGACGTCTGCCAGCTCGACCCCGAGGCTGGGATCGGCCTTGCCGGCGAGCACCGTGTCCTCGGCACCCTCGACCGCCTCGCAGACCGCCTGGCCCATGCGCCCGGCGGCGCCCGCGACGGCGACCCGGATCACGCCGCGACCAGGCTCTCGCTGACCGGCGCCAGGGCCTGGCGGAAGAGGTCTTCGTCGGCGCCGACGCAGGCCGCCGAGAGGCGATCGGCGCCGTAGAGCTCGGCCGCCAGCTCGGTCAGGTCGTCGACCTCGATCGCGTCGACCCGCGCCAGCATCTCGTCCAGGCTTTCGATCGGCAGGCCGAACAGGGTCGCGCGCGAGATCCGCGTCATCCGCGCCGCGGTCGACTCCGAGGAGAGCACGAGGCGGCCCTTGACGCTCTCCTTGGCCCGGGTCAGCTCCTCGGCCGAGACCGGCTCCGAGCGCAGGCGGGCGAGCTCGGTGCCGATGATCGAGCAGGCCTCCTCGACGTTGTCCTCGCGGGTGCCGACGTAGGTGGCGACCAGGCCCTGGTCGGTGAACTGCTCGTTGTAGGAGCCAACCGAGTAGGCGAGGCCGCGCTTCTCGCGCACCTCGCGGAAGAGGCGGGACGAGGTCGAGCCGCCGAAGATCGAGTCGAGCACCGCCAGCGGGTAGCGGCGCTGGTCGTCGCGGCGCAGGCCTGGCGCTCCGAAGCAGATGTGGTACTGCTCGGTCTCCTTGGTGTGGAAGCAGAGCCGGGCGCTCTGGTCGAGCGCGGTGTCGGGGGCGACCCCGCCGCCGTCGGCCGGGGCGGTGACGAAGCGTTCGGCCAGCTCGACGATGCGGGCGTGGTCGAGGTGGCCGGCGGCGCCGACGACGATCTCCGAGCCGGCGTAACGGCCGCGGCGGTAGCTCTCGATGTCCGGGACCGGGATCGAGGCGATCACCTCGGGCTCGCCGAGCACGCGGCGCCCGAGCGGGTGCGAACCGAAGACGGCCTCGGCGAGGACGTCGTGGACCCGGTCCTGGGGCTCGTCGTCGTACATCGCGATCTCCTCCAGCACCACCTGGCGCTCGGAGTCGATGTCCGGGTAGGTCGGGGCCAGCAGCATCTCCGAGAGCAGGTCGAAGACCTCCTCGGTGTGCTCGTCGAGGAAGCGCGCGTGCAGGTGCGTCGTCTCCTTGCCGGTGGCGGCGTTGATCGAGGCCCCGAGCCCGTCGAAGCGCTCGGAGATCTCGATCGCCGAGTACCGGGCCGTCCCCTTGAAGAGCAGATGCTCCAAGAAGTGGGAGACCCCCGCCTGGGCCGGGGTCTCGTTGCGCGAGCCGGTGCGCACCCAGAGCCCAAGCGCCACGGATCGGACCGAGGGAACCTCCTCGGTCACGACCCGGACGCCCGAGCCCAACTCGGTGAGCTGGGGTGCGCTCAACGTCTAGCTGCGCTCACGCTCGCGACGACGGCCGCCGTCACGACCGCCGCGTCCACCGCGATCGCCGCCGCCGCGGGGCCTGCCACCGTCGCCGGAGCCGACCGAAGCCAGTTCCTCGGCGGATTTGCCCTCGACCGACGGGTCGTTCGAGAGGCGCAGGCCGATGCGGCCACGCTCCTTGTCGACCTCGACCACGGTGACGTCGATCTCCTCGCCGGCGGTGAGGACGTCGTCGACCGAGTCGACCCGCTCACCGGGCTTGACGTTGGAGATGTGGAGCAGGCCGTCGGTGCCCTTGACGAGCTCGACGAAGGCTCCGAACGTGGTCGTCTTCACGACCTTGGCGGAGTTGTAGCGGTCGCCCACCTTGGCCTCGCGCGTCATCGAGTCGATGCGGGCGACGCAGGCGTCGACGAGCTCGCCGGTCGGCGCGTAGATCCGCACCGTGCCGTCGTCCTCGACGTCGATCTCCGCTTCGAACTCCTCGCAGAGGGCGCGGATGGTTTCCCCGCCTTTGCCGATGACCGCCCCGATCTTCTCGGGATCGATCTTGATCGACTCGATCGCCGGCGCGTGCTTGGAGAGCTTCTCCCGCGGCCCGTCGATCGCCTCGGCCATCTTGCCGAGGATGAACTGACGGCCCTTCAGCGCCTGCTCCAGCGCGTCCTCGAGGATCTCGAAGGTGACGCCGGTGATCTTGATGTCCATCTGCAGGGCGGTGATCCCGTCCTTGGTGCCGGCGACCTTGAAGTCCATGTCGCCGAGGTGATCCTCGACGCCGGCGATGTCGGTGAGGACGATGTAGTCGTCGCCCTCCTTGATCAGCCCCATCGCCACACCGGCGACCGGGGCGCTGACCGGGACTCCCGCGGCCTGCATCGCCATCGAGGAGGCGCAGACCGACCCCATCGAGGAGGAGCCGTTGGACTCGAGCGTCTCGGAGACCGCGCGGATCACGTAGGGGAAGGACTCTTCGTCCGGAACCGTGGCCAGCAGGGCACGCTCGGCGAGGGCGCCGTGACCGATGTCACGCCGCTTCGGGCCGCGCATGAAGCCGGCCTCCCCGACCGAGAAGGGCGGGAAGTTGTAGTGGTGGAAGAACCGCTTGGTCGTCTGCAGCCCGAGCGTGTCGAGCCGCATGTCCATCCGCGTCGTGCCGAGCGCGACGTTGGAGAGGATCTGGGTCTCGCCCCGGGTGAACAGGGCGGAGCCGTGCACGCGCGGGGAGATGTCGACCTCGCACTCGATCGGCCGGATCTCGTCCTGGGCGCGGCCGTCGGGGCGCTTCTTGTCGACGGCGATCGCCTTGCGGATCGTGTCCTTCTCGATCGCGCCGAAGATCGCCTTGACCTCGGCCTTGCGCTCGCCGTCGGCGTCATCGGCCTCCGGCGCGTACTTGGCGACGACCTCGTCCTTGACCTTGTCGATCGCCTCGTAGCGCTCGAGCTTGCCCTCGGTGGCGATCGCGTCGACCAGCGACTGGCCGTACTCGGAGCGGATCGTCTCGAGCAGCGAGCTGTCGAGCTCCGGCTCCTCGTGCTTGAGCTTCTCCTTGCCGGCCTTCTGCTGCAGCTCCTCCATCGCGGCGACGAGCTTCTTGATCTCGCCGTGGGCGATGTCGAGCGCGTCGAGGATCTCGGCCTCGGTGACGCCCTCGGCGCCGGCCTCGACCATCAGCAGCGCCTCATCGGTGCCGGCGACGATCAGGTCGAGCTCCAGCTCCTCGTGGCGCTCCTCGGGCGGGTTGACGACGAAGTCGCCCTCCAGTTTTCCGACCCGGACCGCGCCGACGTGCTTGGCGACCGGGACTTCGGAGATCGCCAGCGCCGCCGAGGCGCCGTTCATCGCGAGGATGTCGTACGGGTGGACGTGGTCGACCGAAAGCGGCATCGCGACCAGCTGCGTCTCGTAGTGCCAGCCCTTGGGGAAGAGCGGGCGGATCGGCCGATCGATCATGCGCGCGGTCAGCGTCGCTTTCTCGCCGGATTTGCCCTCGCGACGGAAGAACGAGCCGGGGATCTTGCCCGCGGCGTACGCGCGCTCCTCGACGTCGACGGTGAGGGGAAGGAAGTCCACATCGCGCAGGCTGCCCAGGGTTGCGGTGCAGAGGACCATGGTGTCGCCGGCCTGGACCACGACCGCGCCACCCGCCTGCTTCGCGAGTTTGCCCGTCTCGAAGGAAATCTGGCTGTCGCCGACATCCACCGAGACACGGCTTACGTCAAACATGCTCATTTAGTTGTCCTACCTCCGGCCGCCCGGTTGGCGGCCATTCGCTTTTCTTCAGAACTCTCGTTCTCTAACTGCGACAAGGGTACAGGCATCGAAAACCGCTGGAGTGCCCGCTACTCCGGCGCGGATGCCGGATTGGAAGTCGCGACGCACCCGGGTGGCCAGATCGGGGTCCCGGCGGTCGCGCTCGAAGCGCTCGAGGTCGAGGCCGAGATGCTCGATCCGCTCCCACAGGTGCGGATCGTCGACGTGGCCGCGATCGGCGTAGATCGAGTCCACCATCGCGAAGAACTCGCCCTGGGCGCCGGCGGCCTCGGCGGCCACGTGCAGGGCCGGCGCGCGGGGATGCTTGCTGGCGACCGGAAAATGGCGAAAGGCGATTCGGCCCGGCCGCGCCGCGATCTCGGCCCAGGCGGAGGCGCAGTGCGGACAGCCGAGGTCGGCATAGACGATCAGCCCCTCCTCTCCCTCGCCGCGCACGTGGTCGTCCGGGCCGACGGGCGGCACCGGGGCGCTGCTGAGATCGGCCACGACCGACTAGGCGAGGGCGTCGAAGATGACGTTGGCGCCGGGGAACTCGCCCGGGTTGGGCGATTCGTAGGCCCAGGCGACGGTGCCGTCCTCGTCGACGAGGACGAGGGTGCGGTTGGCGAAGCCGAGGCCGTCGAGATAGGAGCCGTAGGCGGTGGCGACGGCGCCCTTGGGCTCGAAGTCCGCCAGCAGCGGGGTGTCGACGCCGAGCTTCTCCTGGAAGGCCTTGTGGGCGTAGGAGTGGTCGACGCTGATCCCCAGCATCGTCACGCCCTTGGCCTCGATCTCCGGCTTGACCTCCTGATAGATCGAAAGCTGGTCGGAGCAGACCGGGCTGAAGTCCATCGGGTAGAAGACGAGCAAGACCTTGCCGCCCCTGTAACCGGAGAGCGAGACCTCCTCGCCATCCTGGTCGCGGAGGGTGAAGTCGGGAGCCGGCGTGCCGGCCGCGATCATCGGCGCAGGCCGAGGTCGGCGACCAGGGCGCGGTAGCGCTCGAGGTCGATCCGCTCGAGGTAGCGCAGCATGCGGCGGCGTTTGCCGACCAGCATCAGCAGCCCGCGGCGGGAGTGATGGTCCTTGCTGTGGGTGCGCAGGTGCTCGGTGAGTTCGTTGATCCGCTCGGTCAGCAGCGCAACCTGGACCTCGGCGGAGCCGGTGTCGCCGTCGCCGCGACCGTACTTGCCGATCAGCTCGCTCTTTTTCTCTTTGGTCAGGCTCATGTCTTCTCGAATCGTCTCAAAAAAAAGCCGTGGCCCAGCGGGTCACGGGCGCTGGAAGCTAGCACAGACACGCTTGGCGTCCTCGACATCGCGGCGCATCTGCGCGATCAGATCGTCGGCGCTGTCGAACCGCTTCTCCCCCCGCAGGCGCTCGACGAAGGCGACCCGCAGGGTCTTGCCGTAGAGGTCTTCGTCGCGGTCGATCAGGTAGGTCTCGATCAGAACCCCGCGCCCAGTCTCGAAAGTCGGCCTGACGCCGACGTTGACGGCGGCCGGGACCCCGTCGGCGAAGGCGGCGTAGACGCCGTGACCGGGGATCGCCAGGCGGTCGTCGGGGACGAAGTTGGCGGTCGGGAAACCGAGCTCGCGGCCGCGCTGATCGCCTTTGACGACTTCGCCCTCGACCATGAACGGGGTCCCGAGGCAGTGTCGGGCGCCCTCCATGTCTCCGGCGGCGACGAGCGCCCGGATTCGGGTCGAGGAGACGGTCTCGCCGTCGACCTCGACCAGCGGCACGACCCGGGTCTCGAACTCGGAGCGGCCGCGCAACATGGCCGGATCGCCTTTCGCCTTGGCGCCGAAGCGGAAGTTCTCGCCGACCGAGACCTTGGTGGCGTCGAGCCGCTCGACCAGAACGTGCTCGATGAAGTCCTCGGCGCCGCGGTGGGCGAACTCCTCGTCAAAGGGGATCACCACCAGCTCCTCGACTCCGAGCCCGTCGATCACGTCGCGCTTGACCGAGAACGGCGTGATCAGTTTCGGCAGCGCCGCCGGGTGCAGAACCTCGAGCGGGTGCGGGTCGAAGGTGAGGACGGTGTCGGCGTCGTCGATCACGGCCTGGTGGCCGAGGTGGATGCCGTCGAAGGTGCCGATCGCGACGTGGCGCGGCCGCGGCTCGGCGTCCGGCAGCGAGGTGACCCGGATGCTCATCGCAGCGCCGCCTCCACCGCGGGAACCAGGTCGGCGACCTGGTCGAGGGGGAACTCGTCGCCCGCGTTCTCGACCCGGAAGGGCCCGATCGCGCTGCGGCGCAGCTCGAGGCAGTAAGCGTCCCCCAGCGTCTCGACGAGGGTGCGGACGTAGGTCCCGGCCGAGCACTCGATCTCATAGTGGGCGAGCCCGTCGCCGGCCGAGAGCAGCCCGGCGCGGTGGACCTCGACGTCGCGCTCGGGGGTCTCCACCACCTCACCCCGGTGCGCCTTCTTGTAGAGGCGCTCGCCGCCGACGCGGACGGCCGAGGTCATCGGCACCCGCTGGCGCACGATGCCGGTGGGCAGCTCCAGCGAGGCCGGCGCGGCGCCGGTCTCGGTCAGCTCGCCGTCGGGGTCGCCGGTGCTGGAGGTCCAGCCGAGCCGGGCGGTGGCGAGGTAGGTCTTCGGCAGGCCGACGAGGAAGCGCTGCAGGCGGGTGGCGCGGCCCAGCAGGATCAGCAGCAGGCCGGTCGCGAATGGGTCGAGGGTGCCGGCGTGGCCGGTCTTGCAGCCGCGCTCACGGCGCACCTCGGCGACGACGTCGTGGGAGGTGACCCCCGCCGGCTTGTCGTAGAGCAGCACCGCCCCTCCGGGATCGCCGTTGGCCACGCTCAGGGCCCCAGCTGGGAGACGACCTCGCCGCAGAGGAACTCGACCAGCTCGTCCAGCTCGAGGTCGGTGGAGAAGCCGGCGGCACGCTTGTGCCCCCCTCCCCCGTTCTTGCGGGCGATCGCCGAGACGTCGACGTCGCCCTCGCTGGAGCGCAGGCTGACCTTGCGGGCGGCGCGGCCGCGGTTGCCAAGATCGCGGACCACGGCGGCGACCTTGGTCCCGTCGATCGAGCGCAGGTGGTCGATCACGCCCTCGGTCATCTCCTCGCCGGCGCCGGTGGCGGCGTAGTCGGCCGCGGTGATCGAGCTGAGGACGAGGCGACCGTCGCAGTGCATCTGGATCCCTTCCAGGGCGCGGGCGACCAGCCGCAGCTTCTCGATCGGCACGTGCTCGTAGAGGCGGCGGTAGGTGTCGTCGATGTCGACCCCCGCCTCAACCAGGTCCGCGGCGATCCGGTGCGTGTGGGCGCTGGTGTTCTCGTACATGAATTTGCCGGTGTCGGTGATCAGCCCGACGTAGAGCGCGGAGGCCATTTCCTTGGTGATCGTGGCGCCGAAGAGGACCGCGAGGTCGTAGACGATCTCGGCCGTGCAGGAGGCGCCGACGTCGACCAGGTTGAAGTCGCCGAAGCGGGTGTTGTCGTGGTGGTGGTCGATGTTGATGATGTCGTTGTCGCCCGCGGTGAGGAAGTCGACCGGCATGCGGTCGATGTTGCCGCAGTCGAGGAAGACGACGGTGCGGTCGGCCATGTCGGCCGGCGGCTCGTGGAAGACCTCCTCGAGCGGCAGGAAGCGGTACTCGATCGGCAGCGGGAACTCCTTCGCGCCGAGGAACATCACCGAGTCCTTACCGAGCTGCGTGAGCAGCTGGTGCATGCCCAGCAGCGAGCCGAGGGCGTCGCCGTCGGGGCCCTCGTGGGCGGTCAGCAGGAAGCGGTCGCGGGCTCGCAGCTCGGCGCTGACCCGCTCGAGGTCGGACGTGGCGACGCCGGCGGCCTCGTTCATGGGCCCGCCTCCGGCGCCGGCGCGGGCAGCTCTTCGTCGAGCAGCTTCGAGATCCGCACGCCCTGCTCGATCGTGTTGTCGTAGTGGAAGGTCAGGGTCGGGGTCCGCTTCATCCGCGTCTCGGCGGCGATCCGGGTCTGCAGCACGCCGTGGGAGGAGCGCAGGCCGCTCAGCGTCTCGGCGCGATCCTCGTCGCTGCCGAGCACGCTGACGAACACCTTGGCGGTGCGCAGGTCGGGGCTGGTTTCAACCGAGGTCACGGTCACGAAGCCGATGCGGGGGTCGCTCAAATCGCTTGAAATCGCGGCGCCGACGACCTCGCGGAGCACCTCGTTGATGCGCCGCATGCGATCGCCGGCCATCCTTACTCCAGGGTCTGCTCGACCTGTTTGGTCTGGAAGAACTCGAGCACGTCTTCCTCCTTGACGTCAGCGTAGCCGTCGAGCACGACGCCGCACTCCTGTCCCTCCTCCACCTCCTGCACGTTCTCTTTGAAGCGGCGCAGGGAGCCCAGTTTGCCGGTCCAGATGACGGTGCCTTCGCGCACGAGGCGGACGCCCGCGGTGCGGCTGGCTTTGCCGCGGGTGACGATGCAGCCGGCGATGCGGCCGACTTTGGAGGCCTTGAAGGTCTGTTTGACCTCGGCCTCGCCGACGGCCTCCTCGACCTCGATCGCCTCCAGCAGGCCCTCCATCGCGTTGCGCAGGTCTTCGGTGATTTTGTAGATGACCGAGTAGGTGCGGATGTCGACGCCCTCGCTGACGCCGGCGCGGCGGGCGTCGGCGAGCGGGCGCACGTTGAAGCCGATGATGATCGCGTCGGAGGCCGAGGCCAGCATCACGTCGGACTCGTTGATGCCACCGGTCTGGGAGTGGATGATGTTGATCGCGACCCGTTCCTGCGGGACTTTGGCGATCTCGTCCTGGAGCGCCTCCAGGGAGCCGGCGACGTCGGCCTTGAGGACGATGTTGAGCTCCTTGATGTCGCCCTCCTGGACCCGGGCGAAGACCTCGTCGAGGCTGACCTTGCGGGCCTGGCGACGGGCCAGGGCCTCGGTCTTGAGGCGGTTGGCGCGCTCCTGCGCGAGCTGGCGGGCACGGCGGTCGTTCTCGACCGCCTGCACGAACTCGCCGGCGTCGCTGACCCCGTCGAAGCCGAGCACCTCGACCGGCATGCCGGGGCCAGCGGCCTCGACCCGGGCGCCGGTGAAGTCGTGCATGGCGCGGACCCGGCCCCACTGCGGACCGCCGACCAGCGAGTCGCCGACCTTGAGCGTGCCGCGCTGGACGAGGACGGTCACGACCGGGCCGCGGCCCGGATCGAGCTGGGACTCGATCACGGTGCCCGAGCCGGGGGCGTCGGGGTTGGCGCCGAGCTCCTCGAGCTCGGTGACCAGGAGGATCATGTCGAGCAGGTTGTCGAGCCCCTCGTGGGTCTTGGCCGAGACCTCGCAGAAGACGGTGTCCCCGCCCCACTCCTCCGGCGAGATGCCCTCCTGGGCGAGCTCGGTGCGGACCCGTTCCGGGTTCGCGCCCTCCTTGTCGATCTTGTTGACCGCGATCAGCATCGGCACCTCGGCGGCGCGAGCGTGGTCAATCGCCTCCTTGGTCTGCGGCATGACGCCGTCGTCGGCGGCGACGACGACGACGGCGACGTCGGTGACCTTGGCGCCGCGGGCCCGCATCGCCGTGAAGGCGGCGTGGCCGGGGGTGTCGAGGAAGGTGATCGTCTTCTCGTCTTTGTGGACCTGGTAGGCGCCGATGTGCTGGGTGATGCCGCCGGCCTCGCCGGCAGCGACCTCGGTCTCGCGGATCGCGTCCAGCAGCGAGGTCTTGCCGTGGTCGACGTGGCCCATGATGGTGACCACGGGCGGACGGTCGACGAGGTCCTCGGCGGCGTCGGCGAACTCCGGCTCCTCCGGCTCCTCCTCGGCGGCGGTGACGATCTCCAGCTTGCGGTCGTACTCGTCGGCGATCGCCCGCACCGACTCGTCGGTGAGGGTCTGGGTCAGAGTCGCCATCTCCCCCATCGTCATCAGCTTTTTGATCACCTCGGCCGGGGCCAGGCCGAGCAGCTCGGCGACCTCGCGCACGGTGGCGCCGGAGTTGACCTTGGTCGCCTCCGGCTCGACCGGCGTCGCCGGGCCCATCGGCGGCTCCTCCAGCAGCGGCCGCCGGCGGCGTCCGCCGCGGCGGCGCGGCGGCCGCTGCGGCGGCGGGCCGCCCATCTGGTCGCGGCGGGCGGCTTGGGAGTCGATCACGACGCGGCGTTTTTTCGCACCGCCGGCGCCGCCACCCTGCGGAGTGCCGGCCGGGCGCACCGGTTTGGTCGAGGCCGAGGCTTTGGGGGCGTTCGCAGCCGGCGCGGCCGGTTTCTTGGCCGCGGGCGCGGCGGTGGGCTGCTTGGGCGCAGCCGGCTGTGCCGGCGACTTCGATGCCGCCGTTCCCAGCTTGGCGCCGTTGCCCCGCGCGGCGGAGATCGCCTTCGCGGCGGCGTCCTCGTCGACGTTGGAGGCGGCGACTTTGGCGTCGACGCCGGCAGCTTTCAGCGCCGCAAGGACTTCCTTGCTGCTGAGGTCGTGCGCTTTCGCGATCTCGTGAACCCGCTTCTTAGCCACTAAGCCTGCTCAGCCTCCTCGGCAACCGGCTCGCCCTCGGCAGATCCGGTCTCGGGGCCGGTGGCCTCCTCCGCGATCTCCTCTTCGATGGCCTCCTCGACCACCTCCTCTGCAACCGCCTCCTCGACGATCTCCTCGGCGACGGCCTCAGCGGCTGCCTCCTCCGCGATCTCCTCGACCACGGCCTCGGCGACGGCCTCCTCGACCAGCTCCTCCTCGACCTCCTCGACGAACTCGGCCGCGGCGCGGGCGACGATCTCGTCGACCTGGCCCTGGTCGCCGTCGGGGTCGGCGAGGATCGCCAGCTCCGCCTCGGAGAGGTTGGCGAGGACCGCAACCTGGCTGGTCTCGAACCGGGTCAGGGCCTGGTGGGTGGGCAGGCCGCAGTAGGTGGAGCCCGGGATCGCCGCGTTGGGGCAGCGGCGGCCGTTGGAGAGGACCGCCATGCAGCGGCCGTCGGACTGCTCTTCGCCCTCGTACTCGACCTCGGTGTCCTCAGAGGCGAACTCGGTCTCGGACTTGATGTCGACGCGCCAACCGGTCAGGCGGGCGGCGAGGCGGGCGTTCTGGCCGTCGCGGCCGATCGCCAGCGAGAGCTGGTCGTCGGGCACGATCACGGTCGCCTGGCGCTCCTCGTCGTCGACGATCACCTCGCGCACGCGGGCCGGGGAGAGCGCTTTGGCGACGAAGCGGGCGGGCTCGTCGTTGTGGGGAATGATGTCGATCTTCTCACCGCGCAGCTCGGAGACGACCATCCGCACCCGCGAGCCGCGGGGGCCGACGCAGGCGCCGACCGGGTCGACCCCGTCGGCGTGGGAGACGACGGCGATCTTCGAGCGGTAGCCGGGCTCGCGGGCGACGCCGACGATCTCGACCAGCTTGTCGGCGATCTCGGGCACCTCGAGCTCGAACAGGCTCTTGATCAGCTCCGGGCTGCGGCGGGAGACGACGATCGCCGGGCCTTTGGTCGAGTCGGAGACGTCGGTGATGACCGCCTTCACCCGCATCCCGTGGTCGTAGCGCTCGTTGTAGACCTGCTCGGACTTCGGCAGCAGGGCCTCGACCCGCTCGCGCAGCTGGACCAGCGTGTAGCGCTTGTCGGACTGCTGGATGATCCCGGTGATCAGCTCGCCGACGCGGTCCTGGTACTCGTCGTACATCATCTGCCGCTCGGCCTCGCGGATCCGCTGCAGGATCACCTGCTTGGCGGTCTGGGCGGCGATGCGGCCGAAGTCTTCGGGAGTGACGTCGTGAGTGGTGATCTGGTCCTCATAAGGAGCGATCATCTCCGGGTCCAGCTCGGGATCCTCGGGCTCGCGCATTTCGCCGGTCTCCGGATCGACCTCGGGCTCCTCCTGCAGCTCGGCGGCCTCGGCCAGGAGCTTCTCCTCCAGCTCGGGCGGCAGGATCAGTTCGAAGACGCGGAAGTCACCGGTTTCGTGATCGAGATCGACGCGGGCGTATTTGGCAGCCCCGGGGGTCTTCTTGTAGGCCGAGAGGAGGGCGTCCTCGAGGGCGTCCATCAGCTTGTCGGCGGCGATTCCCTTCTCCGCCTCGAGCGCTTTGACTGCGTCGACGATCTCTTTGCTCACTGAAGCGGCTCCTTGGAATCGGAAGTGGTGCTGGGGCGGCGGTATTTGGGGCCCGGCGAGGAGACCTCGAGCGAGTACTCGTTCAAGAGGTCGCCGAGCTGCTTGGTGACCCGTTCGCAGAGCGCCAGGTCAACCCCGCGCGGGTGGTCGATGAAGATGCGCAGCGACTCGTTGCCGGGTCGCTCTATGGCGACCAGGTCGAGCTCGGAATCGAGCTCGGAAAGCTGCTCTTGGATGTTCTGCTGGAGGTCGGCCATGCCTGATTCGGGCGTAAAAAAAGTGGGCCAGGCCCACTTCTCGATACTGCAAGCGTTGAAAAGCTGAAGCGAGTATAGCTCCCTGCTCAACTCGCCCCGGCCGGCGGGTCCTGGAGTTACGGAGTGGATGGGACGGCGCTGTCCCGCAGCTGGTCGACCTTGTCCAGGATCGAGTTGGCGATGCTGTCCTTGGAGGCCAGAGGCACGGTCTTCTCCGAGTCCTTGTCGATCAGGGTTACGGCGTTGTCGGCGCTCTCGAAGCCGATCGCGGGGTCGGAGACGTCGTTGAGGACGATCAGGTCGGCGCCCTTGCGGGTCAGCTTCTCGCGCGCCCTCGTCGCCGCGTCGCCGCCGTGCTCGGCGGCGAAGCCGACGATCGTCTGGCCTTGGGCGCGCCTGCCCGCGAGCGCCGCGAGGATGTCCTCCGTCGGCTCGAGTCGGAGCTCGAGCCCGTCGGCGCGCTTCAGCTTGCCCGGGGCGACGGCGGCGGCGCGGAAGTCGGCCGGAGCGGCCGCCATCAGCAGCACCTGGGCGCCGGTGAACTCGGCGGCGGCGGCGGCCGCCAGCTGCTCGGCGGTCTCGACGTCGATGCGGCGGACGCCCGCGGGCACCGGCAGGGCGACGTTGGCGGCGATCATGGTCACCTCCGCCCCGCGCTTCGCGGCGGCGGCGGCCAGGGCCATGCCCATGCGGCCGCTGGAACGGTTGCCGATGAAGCGGACCGGGTCGATCGGCTCGCGGGTGCCGCCGGCGGTGACCAGCACCCGCAGGCCGTCCCAGGGGCGTGCCCCGCCCGGCAGCGCCGCCTCGACGCAGGCCAACAGGCGCTCCGGGGCCGGCAGGCGCCCGCGACCGTACTCGCCACGGGAGGCGAGCTTGCCCTCGTCGGGCTCGATCACCTCGACGCCGCGCTCACGCAGCGCCGCCAGGTTCGCCTGGGTGGCCGCGTTCGCGTACATGCGGTCGTTCATCGCCGGCGCGACCAGACGCGGCGCCGCGCAGGCGAGGAAGGAGGTGGTGAGCATCGAGTCGGCGCTGCCGGCGGCGAGCTTGGCGATCGTGTTGGCCGAGGCCGGGGCGACGAGGAAGGCGTCGCAGTTGGCGGCCAGCTCGAGGTGGCCGATCGGGTCGTGGCCGGGCTCGCCGTCGCCGGGGAAGGCGCCGCGCATCGGGTCGCGCTCGAACTCGGAGATCAGGACCGGGGCGCCGACGATCCCCTCGAAGGAAGCGGCGCCGACGAAGCGGGTCGCGGTCTCGGTCATCAGGACACGGACGCCGTGCCCGCCGAGCGTCGCCAGGCGAGCCAGCTCCAGCGACTTGTAAGCGGCTATCCCACCGCTGACACCAAGCAGGACTCTGGCCATCCGATGCCTCCTAAAGAGGGCCCCTTTTGCGCTGGGCGCTAGGAGCGGTACTCGTATTTGAGCTTGCCCTCGGCGAGCTCTTCGAGCGCCATCGTGAGGTAATTGCGCTCGGCGTTCACCTCGACCATGGGCGGCGGGTACTCGCCGAATCCACCCTCACCGAGGTTGTGGAAGTAGCTGTTGATCTGACGTGCCCGCTTGGCCGAGACGACGACGGCGGCGTAGTGGGAGTCAGCGTGCTCGAGAAGCTTGTCTACGCGAGGTTTAATCATTGGCGGGGGAGTCTAGTGATAGACCGAGCTCGGTGCGCACGATCCCCTCCAGCTCGTCCGTCGCGCGCCCGAGATCTTCGTTGACGACCACGTGGGCGAACTCGTTCTGGGCGGCCATCTCCCCCTCGGCGACCTCGAGCCGGGCGTCGATCGCCGCGGCGGAGTCGGTGCCGCGGCCGTCGAGGCGCTGGCGCAGGACCGCCGGGTCCGGAGGGGCGATGAAGACCTGGATCGACTCGCGCATCGCCGCCCGCACCTGGCGCGCGCCCTGCACCTCGATCTCCAGCACCACCGAGTGGCCGGCGGAGAGCCTGCGCTCGACCTCGGTCCGCAGGGTCCCGTAGCTGTTGCCGCTGTAGGTGGCGTACTCGAGGAAGTCTTCGCGGCGCATCCGTTCTTCGAACTGCTCGGGAGAGAGGAAGTGGTAGTCGCGGCCGTCGACCTCTCCCTCCCGCGGCGTCCGGGTGGTGGCCGAGATCGAGAGCTCGAGGTCGGGCAGCCGCTTCAGCAGCTCCCGGATCAGAGTTCCCTTGCCGACGCCCGAGGGGCCGGTGATGACGAAGACCTTGGCTGCCATGCGGCCGCGGATACTGACCGTCGCGGCGGTCGTCTAGCGGCGCAGCAGGGAAACGAGCTCGGTGCGCTGGCGCTCGGAGAGCCCACCGATCGTCTTCGAGGGCGAGATCCGGCACTGGTTGAGTATTCGATTGGTCTTCACGCGTCCGTACTTGGGGACGGCGAGGAGCATGTCGAAGACCTTCGCGGTCAGTAGATACTCCGGCGGATCCAGCAGGATCGCGTGGATGCTCGCCCGGCTCGCCTTCAGGTCCTTCTTCAGTTTGGCCCTGGCGGTGCGGATGTCGTTAGCCCGCTTGAGCGCGTCCATCCTCTGATCCAGGGACCGCTCGGGAGCGGCGGCTGAAATTTTGACTGGGGGGCCGGCCATCTGCGCGGCGAGTATAGCTTCGGCTCGAAGCTCTGCAAGCGGCTAAGTCCCATTTTCGCCTAAATTCACCTCAACCTCTACTGGAGGTTGAGTGCCAAAGGGATCAGACCGGGGTCGCCGGCGCTTTCGGGGCCGGCTCGCAGGTCACCCCGCGCTCGGCGCAGAGTGCTCCCACGGCCTCCAGGATCGGCGGTGGGCCGGAGGCGTAGACGACGGCGGAGCCGGCATCGTCCCCTTCCAACAAGACGGCGAGCAGGTCGGTCACCGGGCCGCGATGGCCGCGATGGCCGTCCTCGGAGGCGAGGCGCACCTCGGGGCAGAGCTCGGCCCCGAAGCCGCAGAACAGCTCCAGGCCGCCCGAGTCCGCCTCGCTGCGGAAGCCGATCAGGACCCGCAACGGCACCGCCCGCTCGCCGAGGCGGCGGCGCAGCAGGGCCAGCGGCGCGATGCCGAGGCCGGCTCCGACCAGCACCGCTCCGGCCGCACCTGGGCTCAGCTCGCGCGGCGCGGCGAAGGGCTCGCCGAGCGGCCCGGCCACCCACACGCTCTCGCCGGCGGCGAGAGCGGCGAGCCGATCGCGGTCGCCGCCATCCCCGACCAGGAACTCGAGCCGGATGCCGCCGGGCCCCGGCGCGGTCGCGGCGACCGGGACCGGGCGTGGCGAGAAGACAGCGGCCTCTCCCCCACCCGGAGCGGCGGCGAGTGCGTAGAACTGACCGGGCAGCGGCTCGCTCCCCGCGCGGTCGCGCAGCGAGACGAGCCGGTAGCCGCCGGACCGGCGGTTCTCGGCTACCTCGCAGAGGCGGCCGTCGAACGCGGCGAGGCCGGCCGCTCCCGCGGGCGGGTCCGGCACCGTCAGTGCGCCCCTTCGGCCCCCGCCAGCGCCGAGGCGGCAGCGCCGTGGATCTCCTGGATGCTGCGGACCTCGGCGTCGCCCTGGCGGCCGGCGGCGATCGCCCGGGCGGCGGCGGTAGCGCCGGTCATCGTGGTCACACAGGGAATTCCGTGGCGGACCGCGGCGGTGCGGATCTCATAGCCGTCGGCGCGGGCGCCAGAGCCGGTGGGGGTGTTGATCACGAGGTCGCAGCGGCGCTCCTGGATCAGGTCGACGACGTGCGGCGAGCCCTCCCCCAGCTTGTTGATCCGGGTCACCGGCACGCCCATCCGCTCGATCGCCTGGGCGGTGCCGCCGGTCGCGATCACTTCGAAGCCGAGGTCGTGGAAGCGGGCGGCCAGCTGGGTCGCGGCCGGCTTGTCGGTATCGGTGACGGTGATGAAGACCGAACCCGATTCGGGCAGCATCACCCCGGCCGCCGCCTGCGCCTTGCCGAATGCGGTCGGGAAGTCGGCGGCGACCCCCATCACCTCGCCGGTGCTCTTCATCTCCGGGCCCAGGACCGAGTCGGCACCGGCGAAGCGGGCGAAGGGCAGGACCGCCTCCTTGACGCTGACGTGCTCGGGCAGCCCCGCCGGCAGGTCCTGGTCGGCGAGACGCTCGCCGAGCATCAGCCGCGCCGCCATCTTCGCCAGCGGCACCCCGATCGCCTTCGAGACGAAGGGCACGGTGCGGGAGGCGCGCGGGTTGGCCTCGATCACGTAGAGCTCGCCCCCGGCGACGCCGTACTGGATGTTGAGCAGACCGACGACGCCGAGCTCGAGCGCGATCCGCTCGGTGGTGGCTCGGATCTCCTCCAGCATCTGCTCGCCGAGGCTGAGCGGCGGGATCACGCAGGCGGAGTCGCCGGAGTGGACGCCGGCCTCCTCGACGTGCTGCATGATCCCGGCGACCCAGACCCGCTCGCCGTCGGCCAAGGCGTCGACGTCGACCTCGATCGCGTTCTCGAGGAAGCGGTCGAGCAGCAGTGGGTGCTCCTGGTCGGCCTTGACGTGGGCGGCGAGGTAGGCGTTGAGGTCCTCGGTCGAGTAACAGATCTCCATCGCCCGACCGCCGAGCACGAACGAGGGCCGCACCAGCAGCGGGAAGCCGACCGATTCGGCGACGGTCCCGGCTTCCTCGGCCGAGAGCGCGGTGCCATAGGGCGGGTGCTTGATCCCGAGCCGCCGCAGCAGGGCGCCGAACTGGCCGCGGTCCTCGGCCAGGTCGATCGCGTCGACCGGGGTCCCGAGCAGCGGCACGCCCGCCTCTTCCAGGGTCCGCGCCAGCTTCAGCGGCGTCTGGCCGCCGAACTGGACGATCACTCCCTCCGGCTGCTCCTGCTCGCAGACGGCGAGCACGTCCTCGGCCGTGAGCGGCTCGAAGTAGAGGCGGTCGGAGGTGTCGTAGTCGGTCGAGACCGTCTCCGGGTTGCAGTTGATCATCACCGCGTCGCGGCCGAGCTCGCGCGCGGTCATCGCTGCGTGCACGCAGCAGTAGTCGAACTCGATTCCCTGGCCGATCCGGTTCGGGCCGGCGCCGAGGATCACGACCGAGTCGCGCTCGCCGCGGCGGATCTCGGAGGCGGGCGGGGTGCCGTCGGCGCGCGGGCGCTCGTGAGCGGAGTAGTAGTACGGCGTCGCCGCCTCGAACTCGGCGGCGCAGGTGTCGACCGCCTTGTAGGTGCGGACCAGGCCCTCGGTGCCGTCGCCCTCGGTCGCCAGCAGCTGCAGCTCGCGCAGGAACCAGCGGTCGACCAGGCAGGCGCCGTGGACGGCCTCGATGTCGATGCCGCGGCGGAAGGCCTCGAGGACCAGGTCGAAGCGCTCGGCGCAGGGCTTCTCGAGCGCGACCAGCATCTCCGCTTCGCTCTCCGGCGCCTCGGGCTCGGAGTCGAGCTCGCGCGAGCGCATCGCCTTGGCGAAGGACTCGCGGAAGGTGCGGCCGATCGCCATCGCCTCGCCGACGCTCTGCATGTAGGTGGAGAGGCGGCCGTCGGCGCCGGGGAACTTCTCGAAGGCGAAGCGTGGGATCTTGGTGACGACGTAGTCGATCGTCGGCTCGAACGAGGCCGGCGTCGCCCGGGTGATGTCGTTGGGGATCTCCTCGAGGGCGTAGCCGACCGCCAGTTTCGCCGCCATCTTCGCGATCGGGAAGCCGGTCGCCTTCGAGGCCAGCGCGGAGGAGCGCGAGACCCGCGGGTTCATCTCGATCACGGCGATCTCGCCGTCCTCGGGGTTGACCGCGAACTGGACGTTGGAACCGCCGGTCTCGACCCCGATCGCCCGGATCACCTCGATCGCGACGTCGCGCAGGTCCTGGTAGAGCGGGTCGGTCAGCGTCTGCGCCGGCGCCACCGTGACCGAGTCGCCGGTGTGGACCCCCATCGGGTCGACGTTCTCGATCGAGCAGACGATCACGACGTTGTCGTTGCGGTCGCGCATCACCTCGAGCTCGAACTCGCCCCAGCCGATCACCGACTCCTCGACCAGGACCTGGTTGATCGGGCTCGCGGCCAGGCCCTCGCTGACGACCTGGCGCAGCTCGGTCTCGGTGCGGCCGATGCCGCCGCCCTGGCCGCCCATCGTGAAGGCCGGCCGGACGATCGCCGGCAGCGTGATGCGGCCGTCGGCGAGCCCCTCCTCGACCTCGCCCAGTGTCTCCACCGTGATCGACCAGGGGATGCGGATCCCGGCCTCGTTCATCGTCGTGCGGAACTCCTCGCGGTCCTCGGCGCGGCGGATCGCGGCCGAGTCGGCGCCGATCAGCTCGACCCCGAACTTCTCCAGGGTGCCGTCCTCGTGCAGGGTCATCGCCAGGTTCAGCGCGGTCTGGCCGCCGAGCGTCGGCAGCAGCGCGTCGGGGCGCTCCTTTTCGATGATCTTGGTCACCGGTCCCGGCAGCAGCGGCTCGATGTAGGTGGCGGTGGCGAACTCGGGGTCGGTCATGATCGTCGCCGGGTTCGAGTTGACGAGGACGACTTCGTAGCCCTCCTCGAGCAGCACCTTGCAGGCCTGGACGCCGGAGTAGTCGAACTCGGCCGCCTGGCCGATCACGATCGGGCCGGAGCCGATCAGGAGGATCTTCTGGATGTCGTCTCTACGGGGCAAGGGTTCCGTTCAGGTAGCCAGGGACAGGAAGCGATCGAAGAGGTGCCGGGCGTCGTGCGGGCCCGGGCCCGCCTCGGGGTGGTACTGGACCGTGGCGCCGGCGACGTCGCGCAGGACCAGGCCCTCGACCGTGCGGTCGTAGAGGTTGAGCTGGGAGAGCTCGGCGACGCCGAAGTCGGTCTCCCAGCGGACCGCCTCGTCGCCCTCGATCCGCGGCTCGCCGCCGGGGCCGGCGACGGCGAAACCGTGGTTCTGGGAGGTGATGTCGATCCGGCCCGTCTCCAGGTCCTTGACCGGGTGGTTGGCGCCGCGATGCCCGAAGGGAAGCTTGTAGGTCTCGAGGCCGACCGCGCGGCAGAGCAGCTGATGGCCGAGGCAGATGCCGAAGACCGGCTTCTTGCCGACGATGCCGCGGACGCTCTCGACGACGTAGTCGAGGGCGCCGGGGTCGCCGGGGCCGTTGGCGAGGAAGACGATGTCGGGGTCCTCGGCCAGCACCTGCTCGGAGCTGCTGGTGCAGGGCAGCAGGGTCAGCTTCGCCCCGTGCTCGCGCAGCTGGCGGACGATGCTGAGCTTGATCCCGGTGTCGATCCCGACCACGTGCGGCCCGTCGCCGTCGAAGCGCACCGGCTCCGGCGGGGTGACGGTGCGGGCGAGGTCGGCGCCGTCCATGCTGGGCTCGGCGGCGATCCGTTCGCGCGCCTCGGACTCGGACGTCGCGACCGGGAAGATGCCGCCGCGCATGGCGCCGCGGTCGCGGATGTGGCGGACCAGGGCGCGGGTGTCGACGCCGTCGATCGCGGGCACACCGCAGTCGCCGAGCCAGTCGAGCCAGCCGCCCTCGGCGCTGGCGACGTCCTCGCCGTTCTTGGCGTCGCGCATGACGACGCCGCGGGCGTGTACGCGTTCGGACTCCATCGCCGGCGCGCTGATCCCGTAGTTGCCGATCAGCGGGTAGGTGAAGACGATGATCTGGCCGGCGTAGGAGGGATCGGTGACCGACTCCTGGTACCCGGTCATCGCCGTGTTGAAGACGACCTCGCCGGTGACGGCGCCGGCGTGGCCGCAGGCGAGCCCGTCGAGGCGAGTCCCATCCTCGAGCAGCAGATAGGCGCTCATGAGGCCACCCCGAGGGAGAAGCTGCGCAGGCGGAAGGCGACCTGACCGGCGGCGAGGGTGACCATGACCCGGCCGGTCAGGGTCCTGCCGGCGCACCAGGAGTTCTGGGAGCGGCTCTCGTAGCCGTCGTCCCCCACCGTCCACTCGGCGCCGAGGTCGCAGAGGGCGACGTTCGCCTCCGAGCCGGGCGCCAGGGTCGGGCGCTCGATCCCGAACGGGGCGGCGCCACCGGCCATCCGCTCGACCAGGAGCTCGAGGCCGATCGTGCCGGGGAGCACCAGCTCGGTGTGGAGGGCGGCGAAGGCGGTCTCCAGCCCGGTCACGCCCATCGCCGCCTGCTCGAAGGGGACGTCCTTTTCCTCGTCCTGGTGCGGGGCGTGATCGGTGGCGACGCACTCGATCGTGCCGTCGCGCAGGGCCTCGATCAGCGCCTGGCGATCGGACTCGCGGCGCAGCGGCGGGTTCATCTTGAAGCGGCGCGGGTCGAGGCTGCGGACCTCCTCGTCGGTGAGGCAGAGGTGGTGCGGGCTGGCCTCGGCGCTGATCTTGACCTCGGCGGCCTTGGCGGCGCGGACGACCGCGACCGACTCCGCCGCGGAGAGGTGCTGGACGTGGATGCGGGCGTCCTCGTAGGCGGCGAGGGCGGCATCGCGGGCGATCATCGTCGACTCCGAGACCGAGGGCACCCCGGCCAGGCCGAGCGCGGCCGAGACCGGGCCCTCGTGCATGACACCGTCGGCGGAGAGCTCGGGGTCCTCCTCGTGCAGGGCGATCGTGCCGCCGCAGAGGCGCTGGTACTGGAGGGCGCGCAGCATCACCCGGGCGCTGACGATCGGCAGGCCGTCGTCGGTGAAGCCGACCGCCCCGGCCTCGCGCAGTTCGACCATCTCGGTCAGGTCCTCGCCCTTCATGTCCTTGGTCACCGTGGCCATGAACCCGACCGGGACCGAAGCACCGGCGCGCGCCTGCTCGCGCAGGGCGGCGATGTCAGCGGCGGTCGAGACCGGCGGGTCGGTGTTGGCCATCGCCAGGATCCCGCAGTAGCCGCCGGCGGCGGCCGAGCGGGTGCCCGTCTCGACGTCCTCTTTGTGCTCGTGACCGGGGGTGCGGAGGTGGACGTGGGGGTCGAAGAAGGCCGGGAAGGCGTGCATGCCCTCGGCCTCGACCACCTCGGCCCCGTCGGCAGCGCCCTCCCCGGGGGCCGCCAGCTCGGCGATCTCGCCGCCGCGGACGACGACGTCGTGGACGCCGTCGATGCCGGCGACCGGGTCGAGCACGGTCGCCCGCCGCAGGATCAGGTCGGCGGGGTCGCCGGCGCGGACGTCGAGAGAGTCGGCGAGGCTCATGCGGGCTGGCCGATCGGGGTCGGCGCGGTGCCTTCGCCCTCGGCGAGCGGCGTCGGGCGCTCGGCGCCGGCGAGCAGCTCGTAGAGGATCGCCATCCGCACCACCAGACCGGCCGCGACCTGCTCGGCGATCAGCGACTGCGGCGAGTCGATCGCCTCGCCGGAGAGCTCGACGCCGCGGTTGACCGGCCCCGGGTGCATCAACAGCTGACGCGGGTTGAGCTTGCGGGTGTCGATCTGGAAGGTCGCCGCGTACTCGCGCAGCGAGGGGACGAAGCTCTCGCTCATGCGCTCCTGCTGCATCCGCAGGGCGTAGACGACCTCGGCCTCGCCGAGCCGCTCGAGCGAGTGCGAGACCTCGCAGCCGAGCTCCTCGATCCCGCGTGGGATCAGGGTCGGCGGGCCACAGACGGTGACTTCGGCGCCCATCCGCTGGAAGGCGATCAGGTTGGAGCGGGCGACGCGGCTGTGGAGGACGTCGCCGACGATCCAGATCCGCTTGCCGTCGAGGGAGCCAAGGCGGCGGCGCAGCGTGTAGACGTCGAGCAGGGCCTGGCTCGGGTGCTCGTGCTTGCCGTCGCCGGCGTTGACGACCGCGGCGCCGGTCCACTGGGCGATCATCTGGGCAGCGCCCGCGTAGGGATGGCGGATCACGATCGCGGCCGGGTCGTAGGCGGAGAGCGTCGCCACCGTGTCCTTCAGCGACTCGCCCTTGTCGACCGAGGAGCCGGCGGACCTGACCGAGATCAGGTCGGCCGAGAGGCGCTTGGCGGCGAGCTCGAAGGAGCTGCTGGTGCGGGTGCTCGACTCGTAGAAGAGGGTGACGACGGTGCGGCCGCGCAGGGTCGGCACCTTCTTGATGTCGCGGCGGCCGACCTCGGCGAAGCTCTCGGCGCGGTCGAGGATCGCCTCGATCTCCTCGCGCGAGAGCTGCTCGATCGCCAGCAGGTGCCTCACGCGACCGTCTCCGCGGCGCTGGACTCGGAGATCGTCATCTCGTCGACCCCGTCGCTCTCCTCGAGGCGGACGTTGACACGCTCCTCGAGGGCGGTCGGCAGGCTCTTGCCGACGTAGTCGGGCCGGAAGGGCAGCTCGCGGTGACCGCGATCGCAGAGCACGGCGAGCTGGACTCGCTGCGGCCGGCCGTAGTCGAAGAGGGCGTCGATCGCGGCGCGGACGGTGCGGCCGGTGAAGAGGACGTCGTCGACGAGGACGACGGTGCGCCCGCCGAGGTCGAAGTCGATGTGGGAAGAGTGGACGACCGGCTGTGTGGCCGGGGCCTTGGCGCCGACGTCGTCGCGGTAGAAGGAGATGTCGATGTCCCCGATCGGCAGCTCGGTCCCGATCAGCTCACCGAGAAAGGCGTGCAGGCGGCGAGCCAGGAAGGCGCCGCGGGTGTGGATGCCGACCAGCGCCAGATCCCCGGGATCGGGGTTCTTCTCGACGATCTCGTGCGCGATCCGCCTCAGCGTGCGCCCCAGGTCATCGTGCCTCAGCACGACCTTCTCACTCACTCTTCTTTGCTTCCTTCCTGGCCTCGCGGGACCTGGTTAAAGGACGCCGGCAGCGTAGCAGCGAGGGCGGCGGCGGAGGGGAACCGATCGCCGGCGATCAGACGATCAGTACCGCCCCCAGTCGATGCGGAGGCCGTGAGGGGAGTCGTCGACCAGTTGCCGCCCGACCACCCTGCCGGCTGCATCGAGGGCCAGCACTTCGCGGGGGCCGCGAGCGGGCGATGCCAGCAGCACGAACCCCCCTTCGACGCCCGCTCGGCGCAGCGGCGGCCCTGCGTCGTAGACGAGCTCGACTTCGCTGACGGAGTCGGCCACCAGCCCGAACAGGGGGACATGACCCTCTGCGTCGGCATGCCGCATCGCACCGGCGCCGAGGACGACAAGCGCACCGGGGCCGATCGCATCGGCACTCGGAAAGCCCATCCCCACGCCGGTATCGCCGAGATCGAAACTGAGGGATCCACTGGGGGAGCGATAGGCGAAGAGCCGGTAGCCGCCAGCTGCCGCCAGAACCCGCGGCTGCCGCGCAAAGCGCCGGCCGTCGTAGCGGTCGCCGAAGTACTCGGGAGCTCGATCTCTCCCGGTCAGCGGCCTTCCTGGGGTGTCCTTCGTGTCTCCTCGCTGGTAGCCCCTAAACGCGTCCGCCACCGAGTCAGCGGCGCCCTCGATCGCGGCGCGGGTGGCGGGAACGGCGTAGACGCCGGCGCAGAGCGCCAGCAGTGCCGCCAGCGCGGTCGCCGCGAATCGCCTTCTGTTGCCGGCCATGGGAAATCGCCGGGGACGCCTGGGCGCTGGGACTCGGGCCATTACGCGGGCGACCTCGACCGGGCTCGGCTCGAGGGTGCGAGCGGGTGCGAACGCCGCCCGCAGGAGATCGTGGTCGTTGGTTCCGGACATTTCAGTTCCCTCCAAACGCGAGCGCCAGCTCGGCGAGTTGTGGATCGTGGCGAAGCGTGCCGCGACCGCGTGACAGCAGCGCGTGCACCGTCCCGACGCGACAACCGAGCGCAGCGGCGATCTCGGCGTCGGGAAGATCGTGGACGTAGCGCAGTGCCAACGCCAGGCGTTGCTTCGGCGGTAGCGAGGCAAAGGCGTCGGCGAGTGCCTGGCGGGCGGCAAGGACCGCGTCGCGGTCGATCTCGCCCGGGGCGACCGGCTCGGCGGCCTCGGGCAGGAGGGCCAGCGGCGTCTCGGCCGCGTGGCGACCGCGGCGGCGCTTGACTCGGCGCAGCGCATGGCGCACGGTGATCCGATGCACCCAGGCGTCGAACGCCTCCGGGTCGCGGAGCTTGGCGAGCGAGCGCAGGACGTCGACCGCGACGTCCTGCGATACGTCGGACGCCTCGTCGCGACTGCTGAGCAAGGCCGCGGCGGTGCGAAGTGACAAGCGCGCGGCGCGCGCCGCCAGAGCCTCGGCCGCGCCGGAGTCGCCATCGCGGTAGCGCCTGACTTCGGCGCCTATCGTCTGAGGTGTCGTCGAATCTCCGTGCACTACAGGTCTAGTGCGCCGCGAGGGGAAAAACCTTGCGAGGACTCAGCTCTGCTCGCCGGCCCCAGCGGCGGGACCACGCTCCCGCGCCCCGTTCTGGACCAGCTCCGGGTAGCCCTTCTCCGGGAAGGGGATCTCGATCACGTCGAAGTCGCGGGGGGCGACGGTGGGTTCGTAAACCTCCTGGGCCTCCTCGAGGACCTTGCCGACGTGGTAGCGGGAGGAGATGTGGACCAGGGCGAGCAGCTTCACGTGGGCCTCGCGGGCGACGGCGGCGGCCTGGCCAACGGTCGAGTGGCCGGTCTCGGCGGCGCGCTGCACGTCCTCCTCGGTGAAGCTGGCGTCGTGGATCAGCAGCTCGGCGTCGGCGGCGGCGGCGACCGTGGCGGGGCTGGGAGCGGTGTCGCCGGTGAGGACGACGGTGCGGCCGGGGCGGGCGGCGCCGACCACGTCCTCCGGACGCACCGTGCCGGCGGTGCCAGCGACCTCTTCTCCACGCTGCAGCGCCGCGAAGGCGGGGCCTTCGGGGACGCCGAGCCGCTTCGCCGCCTCGAGGTCGAAGCGGCCCGGGCGCTCGTCCTCGACCAGCGCGTAGCCGTTGGCGCGCACGCCATGGGCGGCCTCGAAGGCCTGGACCTCGTACTCGTCATGGGCGACCGCCTCTCCCGGCGCCAGCTCGATCAGCTCCAGCTCGAAGTGGAGCCGCCCGACGATCGGCTTGAGGATCGCGAAGAGGTCGAGCAGGCCCGGCGGCCCGTGGACCGTCAGCGGCGGCTCGCGGTCCGTCAGGTCGTAGCTCTTCAGCAGACCCGGCAGGCCGAGGATGTGGTCGGCGTGAAAGTGGGTCAGGTAGATCTCGTCGACCTGGGTGAGCCCGATCGAGCGCTGCATCTGCCGCTGCGTCCCTTCGCCGCAGTCGAAGAGCAGCCGGTCCCCCCCGCGCGAGATCAGCACGCTCGCGGTCGAGCGCCGCGCCGAGGGCACCGACCCCCCGGTCCCGAGAAATATCGCCGACAGATCCACGGCGGCGAGCCTACGCGACCGCTACCGAGGGGGCACAACTAGACTGGCGCCTGAGCGCCCGTAGCTCAGCTGGATAGAGCGCCGCCCTCCGGAGGCGGAGGCCGCAGGTTCGAATCCTGCCGGGCGCGTCGTCGTTTTGCCGCTACGCGCTCTTGAAGCGGGCGCGCCACTCGTCGCGGTCGAAGCGGGCGGGCTCGGTCTCGTCGAGGAAGCGTTCGAGGGCGGAGATGAAGGCTCCCGGACTCTCCAGCTGCGGCACGTGGCCGACGCCCTCGAAGATCTCGAGGCGGCTGTTGGGAAGCTCGCGGTGGGCGCCCTCGGCGTGGGCGACGGGGATGATCGGGTCGCGGTCGCCCCAGACGATCAGCAGCGGCAGGGCCTCCGCCAGGTAGAGGCGGTCGAGCGCGGCGACCCGCTGACCCTCGGTGCCGACTACCGAGCGCAGGGTCGCGAGGAAGGCCTTGCGGCGCTCGGGATCGGCCAGTGAGGCGTAGCCGCGCGCGACCTCGGCGAGGTCGGCGTTGGGACGCATCCCGAGCATCCCGAGGCCGCGGCCGACCAGGGACCCGGCCTGGCTGCCGATGCCGGCGGTGGCGCCGATGAAGAGGTTCGCGCCTGGCAGTGCCGCCGCCCGCAGGACCGGGCTGACGTCGGGACCGAGGCCGCCGCTGGAGACCAGTACCAGACGCTCGACCATCTCCGGGAACTGGTAGGTGAACTGGAGGGCGACGCCGCCGCCGAGCGAGTGCCCGACCAGGGTCGCGCGCTCGTGGCCGAGGGTCAGCATCAGGTCGCGCAGGCCGCTGGCGAGGCTGCCGAGCGAGTAGTCGCCGCCACCCGGAGCCGAGAGGCCGTGGCCGGGGAAGTCCGGGGCGATCACCGAGTTGCGCAGGGCCAGCGGCTCGATCACCGACTGCCAGTTGTCGGCGGTGCCGGCCATCCCGTGGATCAGCAGCAGCAGGGGGCCGGCGCCACCGTCGACGTAGCTGACCTCGCGACCGTGCACGGCCACTGTCCGGGTCTCGACCTGGCCCGCTCGCAGCGGCGTCGGCTTGGCACTCACGGGCGACAAGCTACCCATCCCCCGGGGCGGCCGAAACGAGAGCGCACGAATCGGCCGCCGGTTCCAATACTGTCGCGGCCGTGACCGAGCCCGCCAAGGACACCCGACCGCCGCGCGGCGCACTGATCGTGATCGCGATCGGCCTGCTTGCCTGCGTGGCCGCGGCGCTGCTGACCACCGACAAGGGCAGCGGCGAAGCGGCCAGCCTCGAATGGGTGCAGGCGGCGCCGATCCCCGACTCGAAGCCGGTGCCGGTGCCGGGCGGCAGCGAGTCGATGCAGCTGACCGGGGGCGAGATCAGCGCCACCGGGACCAACTTCAGCGGCTACTCGCTCTTCCGTGTCGCCTCGACCCTGCGGATCGAGCAGGGCGCGCCGGTCGGCGACGGTCGCATCCTCTGCTCGGTCAGTGGTGGCCGCGGCGCCGAAATCGCCCAGACCGCGGGCGGGCTGCGGGCGACCTACCCGCGCTCCTCCGAAGCAGGGATCTACAGCCAGGAAGTGCCGGAAACCCTGCTGATCGACTTCAGCGCCCGCGGCGCCGAACTCGCCGTCCTCGAAGGCGAGCCGCTCGCCCGCTTCACCACCGAAAAAGGCGTCAAGCTCGAATGGCCCGAATATGAGGTCGGGACCGAGCATCTCAAATACTTCATCGCCGGCGGCAAGCCGAAGCGCAACCTCGCGCTCCCCTTCTACACCGTCTGGAAGTCGACCTCTGTCCCCGCCGCTGAAATCGCCTGCACCCTGACCACCAGCGCCGGCAAGGCGACCGTCCACACCGCCGGCAAGCTGAAGAAGGTCTCGCCGCCGATCGACGAAGAAGCGGAAGAGGAAGCCGAAGAAGAAGCGGCGGAAGAAGAGGAAAAGGAAGAAGACGAAGCGCAGGAATAGGGCTCAGCCGGCCTGCGGCGCGACCAGCAGCTCCGGCCCTTCTTCCATTCCCTTGCCGACCTTGTTCAGCTTCGGGTTGGCCGGCGCGCTCGCCATCCGACCCGGATCGAGCGGGCCGAGCATCGCCGCCGCGTCCTCGACGCTGAGGTCCGGTCGCAGCCAGGCCGCTTCCGCCTCGGGGCTCGGCAGGATCGCCGGCATCCGGTTGTGCACCGGCGCCACCACCGCGTTCGGGGTCGTGGTGACGATCGTCGCGCTGTAGAGCCAGCCGCCATCGAAACCGCGATCGTCCTCGTCCTCCCACTCCTTGCGGGTGCAGATCCCGGCGAAGGCGAAGGGCTCGCCGCCGTCGACCGTGAAGCGCCAGGGCTGGCGCGGCTGCTTCGGGTCCTCGGCCTTCATCCACTCGTAGAAGCCGTCGGCGACGATCAGACAGCGGTGGCGGTACTTGCCGACCAGGGGCCCGTAAGCCTTGCTCGAGGTGAGGTTCTCGGCTTTGGCGTTGATCATCCGGTAGCCGACCTTGAGGTCCTTGGCCCAGCGCGGCACCAGCCCCCAGCGCATCAGCCGCGCCTCGCGCTCGCCCGCCTCCGCCTCCTCGGGCTCCGGCGAGGAGCGCACGGTGAGGATCTCCTGGGTCGGGGCGACGTTGTAGCGGTCCAGGCCTTTCGCCATCTTCTCCGCCCGCTCTTTGCTCGGCGGCGGCGCTTCGCCGTCGCCGCCGCGCTCCAGGGCCTTCTCCAGCTCGACCTGGAAGCGGTCGGCGATCGTCTTCGTGTCTTTGGCCGTGACCGTGAATCTTCCGCACATCAGGGGCGCGCCTCCGCGTGTTGCCGGTACCACTCGAGGGTACGGCCAAGGCCGTCTTCGAGCTCGACTGCCGGACTCCAGCCGGTGAGGCCGCGCAGCTTCGCCGAGTCGACGTACTGGCGGTCGATCTCCCCGGCCGGGTTGCCGGTGCCGTGGTATTCGGGGTTGAGGCCGGCGCCGGAGACGGCGGCGATCGTCTCCAGCACCTCGGCGACCGAGTGCGGGCGCTCGCCGCCGGCGTTGAAGGCCTCGCCCGCCGCCGGGCCGCCGGCCCCGACCGCGCGCTCGATCGCCAGGTAGGCGGCGACGGCGTCGTCGACGTAGAGGAAGTCGCGCTCGGGGCTGCCGTCGGAGCGGATCTGGGGGCGGCGGCCGTCGAGCACGGCGGCGATCGCTTCCGGGACGAGGCGGGAGAAGTTGAGGTCGCCGCCGCCGTAGATGTTGGCGAAGCGGGTGACGGCCACCGGCAGCCCGTAGGCGGGCCGGTAGCTGAGCGCGATCGCGTCGGCGGCGGCCTTGCTCGCCTCATACGGGGAAGCGGGGCGCAGCTGCATGTCCTCGCGATAGGGCAGCTCCTCGCTGGGGCCGTAGGCCTTGTCGGAGGAGGCGACGACGACCGCCGGCACGTCGGCGCGGCGACAGGCCTCGAGCAGGGTCCAGGTCCCGCGCACGTTGGCCTCGAAGGTCGCCGCCGGATCGGCCATCGCCGGCCCGACCAGCGTCTGGGCCGCGAGGTGGAAGACGACGTCGAACTCGCCGGCCTCGATACAGGGGTCGACCCGCTGAGCGTCACGGAGGTCGGCCTCGACCAGCTCCACCTCCGGCGCGATCCCCTGCAGGGTCAGTCCCGAGAGCGGCGGCGGCGCCAGGTCGAGCACGGTGACCGCGTCGCCACGCTCGAGCAATGCCCGGGCCAGGTGAGAGGCGACGAAACCGTGGCCGCCGGTGACCAGCGCCCGCTTCACCGCCCCTCCACCCCGCTCGCGTCCCAGATCCGCCAGGGCGCCTCGCCACCCGCCCAGAGATCGTTCAGCGTCACCGCGTCCTTGTAGGTGTCCATGCAGTCCCAGAAGCCGTCGTGGCGAAAGGCGTGGAGCTGACCGGCGGTCGAGAGCGCCTCGAGCGGCTCGCGCTCCAGCACGCTGTCCTCGCCGAGATAGCCGAGCGCGCCTGGCTCGAAGCAGAAGAAGCCGCCGTTGATCCAGTGCTCGCTGCGCGGCTTCTCGACGAAGCCGGCGACCCGGTCCCCTTCGATCTCGGCGACGCCCCACTGCAGGTGCGGCTGCACCACGGTCATCGTCGCCAGGCCGCCGTGGGCGCGGTGGAAGTCGAGCTGGGCGCCGAGATCGACGTCGGCGACCCCGTCGGCGTAGGTGACGCAGAAGCGCTTGCCGCCGAGCCCCTCGCTCAGCTTCGCGACCCGCCCACCGGTCGGCGTATCGAGCCCGGTGTCCACGCACTCGACCGCGACCCCCTCCGGCCAGCGCTCCGCCGCCACGAACTCCGCCACCGCCTCTCCCATGTACCCGGTCGCGAGCAGAAACCGCCCGAACCCCTGCGCCGCGTAAATCTGCACCACGTGCCAGAGAATCGGCCGCCCCCCGATCTCGACCAGCGCCTTCGGCACCGACTCCGTCCGCTCACGCAGTCGCGTCCCGCGCCCGCCGCAGAGAATGACCACCGGCGGCTTCACTTGCTGTCGAGTTATTGACCCTATGGGGTCATCAACTCGACATCAGCCGCCGGCGACGGCGGGGAGGATCGTCACCTCGGCGCCATCGTCGATCGACGTCTCCAGGCCCTGCTGGAAGCGGATGTCCTCGCCGGAGACATAGACGTTGACGAAGCGGCGCAGGTCGCCGTCCTGGGTGATCCGCTCGCGCAGGTCGCCGTGGGCCTCGAAGACGGCGTCGAGCACCTCGCCGACGGTGGCGCCGGCGACCTCGACCTCGGACTGACCCCCGGTCGCGGCGCGCAGCTGGGTCGGGATCTTCACGGTGACTGACATCAGGCGGCTACCTCCTGGCGGAACTCGGTCTCGAAGCTCTCGAGATCGGGGTCGATCTCGTGCATCTGGAACGTATCGCGGGTGGCGTCGAGCGTCTTCAGCCCCTCGCCGGTGATGTAGACGACGACCCGTTCGCCGGCGCCGATCTCGCCGCGTTCGGCCAGCTTCTTCAGCACCCCGACCGTGACCCCGCCGGCGGTCTCGGTGAAGATTCCGGTGGTTTCGGCCAGCAGTTTGATCGCTTCGCGGATCTCGGTGTCGTCGACCGAGTCGATGCCGCCGCCGGTGCGGCGGGCGTGCTCGACCGCGTAGGGGCCGTCGGCCGGATCGCCGATCGCCAGGCTCTTGGCGATCGTCTCCGGCTTCTGCGGCTTGCAGACGTCCCAGCCTTCGGCGAAGGCGGTGGCGACGGGACTGCAGCCCTGCGCCTGGGCGCCGTTGAAGATCGGCTGCCTGCCCTCGACCAGGCCGAGGTCGAGCCACTCCTGGAAGCCGCGGCCGAGCTTGGTGAAGAGCGAGCCGGAGGCGATCGGCGAGACGATCCGATCGGGCAGCTCCCAGCCGAGCTGCTCGACGGTCTCGTAGGCGAGCGTCTTCGAGCCCTCGGCGTAGTAGGGCCGCAGGTTGACGTTGACGAAGGCCCAGGGGCGGGTCTCGGCCAGCTGCGTGCAGAGCCGGTTGACGTCGTCGTAGTTGCCGCGGACGCCGACCAGGTTGGTCCCGTAGACGCCGGTCGCGAGCAGCTTCTGCTCCTCGAGGTTGGCGGGCACGAAGACGTAGGAGTCGAGCCCGGCGGCGGCGGCGTGGGCCGCGACGGCGTTGGCGAGGTTGCCGGTCGAGGCGCAGGCGACGGTCGAGAAGCCGAGCTCCTGGGCCTTGGCGACGGCGACGGCGACGACCCGGTCCTTGAACGAGTGGGTCGGGTTGGCGGCGTCGTTCTTGATCCAGATCTCGCCCTCGACCCCGAGCCGCTCGGCCAGGCGGTCGGCGCGGACCAGCGGCGTCAGCCCCGGCTCCAGCGGGTCGTTGGGCCGGCCCTCGAAGGGAAGGAAGTCGGCGTAGCGCCAGATCCCCTGGGATCCGGCCTGGATCCGCCGCTTCACCTCGACCGCGTCCAGGGCCGAGTAGTCGTAGGCCACCTCGAGCGGCCCGAAGCAGTTTTCGCAGACGTAGCTGGCGTCGAGTGCGTAGGCCGTGCCGCACTCCTTGCACTTGAGACTTTCGATTGACATCCGATCCTCTTTCTTGCCGTAAAGAAAAACCTCGCCTTGTGTGGGGCGAGGTCCGATCGGACGTCCCCCACATCTTCCAGGTGCCCTTGCGGTGCGACCTGCTGGAGTTGGCACCTCCCCTCGAACCGAAGTTCGAGGTGGTTGCCGGGGCTTCACTGGGCCAGTCCCTCCACCCCTCTAGATGTGGCGCTTATGTGGGAAGAACCTTACCAGGGCCCCTTTCAGGCTTTGCAGGTGGCCCTGGCGGCTAACCTAGGCCGATCATGTGCCCGCTGCCCGACGAGACGATGAGCCAGAGCGATGCCGAACCTTCCGAAGCCAAGGCTGCGACGCCCTGGCCGGCGCGGCGATCTCGTCGAGTCGGCCACCGCCACCGCTGAGCCGCAGACCCCGAACGTCGAGCAGATCGACGCCGCCGGCCTGCGCTGGGTCAACATCGAGCACCCCGGGGCGCTGGAGCGCGCCTGGCTGGAGGAGCACTTCGACTTCCACGCCCTCGACCTCGAGGACGTGCTCTCGCGCAACCAGCGGCCGAAGATCGACGTCTACGACGACTACCTCTTCATCGTCCTCCACTTCCCCGTCTTCGACCGCGCCGCGCGCCGGCTCGGCACCGGCGAGCTCGACATCTTCGTCGGGCCCGACTACATGGTCACGATCCCGAACCAGCCGCTGCAGCCGGTCGAGTACCTGTTCGAGCGCTGCCGCAACAAAGAGGAGCTGCGCGAGCAGCTGTTCTCGCGCGGCTCCGGCTACCTGATGTACCGGCTGGTCGACGACAGCTTCGACTACTGCTTCCCGATGCTGCGCAAGATCGGCAACAAGCTCGACGCTCTCGAGGACGACATCTTCGAGGAACGGGCCGACGAGGTCGTCCGCGACATCTCCAACGTCAAGCAGGAGATCATCAACTTCCGCAAGGTGATCCGGCCGCAGCGGCCGGTCCTGCGCGACCTCGAGAAGGTGAAGCTGCGCTACCTGGCGACCGACCTCGACCTCGAGATCTACTTCGACGACATCGTCGACGCCCACGAGCGGATCTGGGACATGCTCGAGAACTACAAGGAGGTGGCGGAGGCGCTGGAGGAGACCAACGAGTCAGTGATCTCCCACCGCCTCAACGACATCCTCCGGGTGCTGACCTCGATCAGCGTCGTGATCCTGCCGCTGACCCTGATCGCCAGCATCATGGGGATGAACACCTGGGTGCCGGACCAGGGCAACGAGGCCGGCTTCTTCGTCGTCCTCGCGGTGATGGCGCTGATCCTGATCGGCCTGGTCGCCTACTTCCGCCGTCGCCGCTGGCTCTAGATAAATGCGCCATGTCCTCCGCTCCCGGGTGGGCGCGCTCATTACCACCGGAAGCCACGCGCCCACCCTCCCGCGTCCGGGCATGGCTCCCTAGGATGCGTAGCCCGTGGCAAATTTCCGCATCTGGGCGCCCTGGCGCCTCGCTTACGTGAAGGACGCGTCCAAGGACAACGAGGAGGAGTGCATCTTCTGCGCCAAGCCGGCCGCGGGAGACGACGAGGCGAACCTGATCGTCCACCGCGGCCAGAGCTGCTTCGTGATCCTCAACCTCTTCCCGTATACGAACGGGCACCTGATGATCGCTCCCTACGGGCACATCGGCGATCTCAAGGAGATCCCCGCCGCGACCCTGGCCGAGATGATGGCCCTGGCCCAGCGGGCGATGGGCCGGCTGGAGGAGATCTACAGCCCGCACGGCTACAACGTCGGCTTCAACCAGGGCCGGGTCGCCGGCGCCGGGGTCGAGCACCACATCCACATGCACGTCGTCCCGCGCTGGGCCGGCGACAACAACTTCATGCCGGTCATCGCCGACACCAAAGTGATGCCGCAATCCATCGAGCAGAGCTACGAGGCTCTGAAGGGAGCGTTTTGAGCGAGCAGGCACCGCTGGCCCCGGCCGGCATCTTCAAGGCGTACGACATCCGCGGCCTCTACGGCGAGCAGATGGACGAGAGCACCGCCCACGCGATCGGCCGTGCCTTCGCGCGCGTGCTCGGGCGGCTGCGCGGCAAGGCGCCGAGCGAGCTCCGGGTCGGGCTCGGCCGCGACATGCGGCTGACCGCGCCGGCGATGGCGGCGGAGCTGCGCGACGGACTGATCTTCGAGGGCGCCACCGTGCTCGACGCCGGCATGGTCGCGACCGAGATGCTCTACCACCTGGTCGGCTCGCGCGAGCTCGACGGCGGCGCCATGGTCACCGCCTCGCACAACCCCAAGGCCTACACCGGGGTGAAGCTGGTCCGCGAGGGGGCGCTGCCGCTCTCCGGCGACGCCGGCATCGGCGACGTCAAGGCCGAGATCGAAGCCGGCCTCGGCACCGCGCCCGGCGGCGGCTCACTGGAGGAGGTCGACGTCGGGGAGGAGTTCCGCGCCCACGTCCTCTCCTTCATCGACCCCGCCAAGGTGAAGCCGATGAAGGTCGTGGTCGACGGCGGCAACGGAATGGCCGGGCCGATGATCGGGCCGACCCTGGAGAAGCTGCCGCTGGAGCTGGAGGAGATGTACTTCGAGCCCGACGGCGAGTTCCCCGACCACGAGCCGAACCCACTGCTGGAGGAGAACCGGCGGCTGATCATGGAGCGGGTGACCGCGACCGGCGCCGACCTCGGCATCGCCTGGGACGGCGACGCCGATCGCTGCTTCTTCATCGACGCCAGCGGCGAGTTCTGCGACGGCGACTTCATCTGCGCCCTGCTGGCCCGGGCGGCGCTGGCCAAGAACCCCGGCGCGACGATCCTCTACGACCCCCGCTCCAGCCGCGCCGTGCCGGACCTGGTCGCCGCCGAGGGCGGGCGCTCGGACCTCTCGCGGGTCGGCCACGCCTTCTTCAAGGCGCGGATGCGCGAGGAGCAGGCCGTCTTCGGCGGCGAGGTCTCCGGCCACTACTACTTCCGCGACTTCTGGAACGCCGACTCGGGCACGATCCCGGCGCTGCTGATGCTGGAGCTGCTCTCGCTCGACGGCCGCGGGCTCGGCGAGCTGATCGACGAGTTCCGCTCCAGGTACTTCATCTCCGGCGAGATCAATTCCGAGGTCGCCGACCCCGAGGCAAAAATGGCGGAGATCGCCGAGCGCTACGCCGACGGCACCCAGACCCACCTCGACGGGATCTCGGTCGACTACGAGGACTGGCACTTCAACGTGCGCCCGTCCAACACCGAGCCGCTGCTGCGGCTCAACCTCGAGTCGCTGATCTCACGCGAGGACATGGAGCGGCGCCGCGACGAGGTGCTCGGGCTGATCCGGGCGTGAGCGGGCTGACTCCCGAGGCGGCGCTCGAGCAGGCGGCGCTGGCCGGGATCCACCGGCTGCAGATACCGACCCCGTTCGCGGTCGGGCGGGTCAACTGCTACCTGATCGAGGACGGGCCGCTGACCCTGGTCGACACCGGCCCCAACTCGGGCAAGGCGCTGGACGAGCTGACCACCCAGCTCGGCGCCCGCGGCCACTCGATCGACGACCTCGAGCTGATCATCGTCACCCACCAGCACATCGACCACCTCGGCCTGGTCGAGATCGTCGCCCAGCACTCCGAAGCCGAGGTGGCGGCGCTCGGCGCGGCCGCCGAGCGCCTCGCCAACTTCGACGAGGACGCCGAGGCCGACGACCGCTTCGCGGTCGAGCTGATGCTGCGCAACGGCATCCCCGAGGAAGTGACGGCGGCGCTGCGCAGCGTCTCCCGCAGCTTCCGCGGCTGGGGTTCGCACGTGGCGGTGACGCGCCCGCTCGCCGACGGCGAGCGGATGGAGTTCGGCGACCGCAGCCTGGAAGTGCTGCACCGGCCCGGTCACAGCCCCTCCGACACGGTGTTCTGGGACGAGCAGCGGAGGATCCTGATCGCCGCCGACCACCTGCTCGCCAATATCTCCTCCAACCCGCTGATCTCGCGGCCGCTCGACGGCTCCCCGGGCCGCGACCAGGCGCTGGTCACCTACATCGACTCGCTGCGCAAGACCCGCGAGATGCCGGCCGAGATCGTCCTCCCCGGCCATGGCGATCCGGTCGTCGACCACGTCGCCCTGATCGACGACCGCCTCGCCAAGCACGAGCGCCGCAAGGAGAAGATCTACAAGCTGATCGCCGAGCGCCCGCGCACCGGCTACGAGCTGGCGCAGGCGATCTGGGGCAACGTCGCCGTCACCCAGGCCTTCCTCACCCTCTCGGAGGTGATCGGGCACACCGACCTGCTGGTCAACGAGGGGCGGGTGCGGGAAGTCGAGGACGGCGCGGTGGTCAGGTACGCGGTGACGTCGTGAGCGGCGTCGACTCGCCCTTGATCTCCACCGGCCTGCCCACGGGCATCCGCGGCGACGGGTAGCCGAGCCTGAAGCCCTGGCCGCCCTGGATCACCGTTCCGGGGCTCGTCTCCAGCGCCTCGACGTCGCGCAGGAACTCGAGGGTCTCCTCGTCCTCGATCCCCTCGGCGATCACGAAGGCGCCGGTCTGGCGGGCGAACGTCCCCATCGCCATCAGCACCGCACGGGCGTTGGGCTCGGTCGCGGCGGCGGCGACGATCGACTGGTCGAGCTTGACGTACTCGGCGCCGATCCTGCGCAGCATCTCGAGGCCGGCGTTGCCGGTGCCGACATCGTCGAGCGCCAGCTTGAAGCCGCGCTCGCGAAGGCGATCGAGGCTCGCGATGACCGGCTCCACGCGCGCTCCGATGCGCTCCGTGACCTCCACCACCACTCGGTTGGGCGCGATGCCGGAACGTTCGGCGGCGGCCCACAGCCACTCGTCGCCGTCGGAATCGAGCTCGAGCGTCTTCGGCGCCAGGTTGACGAACAGCAGCGCCCCCTCGGGCAGATCGGTCGCCGCCGCCAGCGCCCGTGTCGCGCAGAGCTCGTCCAGCTCGTGCACGCACCCGATCTGCTCGGCGATGTCGAAGGCTTCGGCCGGGCCCGAGAGCCCGTAGGAGGGATCGGGGCGGGTCAGCGCCTCGATGCCGAGCAGGTCATCGGTGGCGAAGTCCCAGATCGGCTGGAAGACGGTGGCCAGGCGTCCCTCGGCGACCAGGCCGCGGACCGCTTCCCGCTTCCCGCCGGTGGTGACGGAGACGCGCTCGCGGATCTCGTCGAAGCTGACGAACCCCCTGCCCCCGCGCCGCTTTGCCTCGTAGAGGGCCGCGTCGCCCTCGGCCCGCAGCTCCTCCGCCGAGTGCCCGGCGCGCAGCGTCGCCACGCCGATGCTCGCCGCCACGTCGGCCTCGCCGAGCGTCCGGGCCAGCCGCCGGATCAGGATCTCGGCCCCCCGCTCGTCGGTGCCGGGCATCAGCAGCGCGAACTCGTCGCCGCCGATCCGGTACGGACGGTCGGCGGCGCGACCGTCGCGCAGGATCGCCGCGACCCGGCGCAGCAGCGCGTCCCCCTGGGGGTGCCCGTGGCGATCGTTGATCAGCTTGAAATGGTCGAGGTCGATCAGAGCGAGCGCCAGCGGGGCCTGGTTTCGCCCGGCCGCCGCCGCGGCCTGGGCCAGCTCGTCCTCGAAGGCCCGATGGTTCGGCAGGTCGGTGAGGCCGTCGCGGGTGGCGCGCTCGAGCGCCAGCCGGTGATGTCGCAGCAGCGTGCGGCCACCCAGTAGATAGAAGAGAGCGGCGACCCCGACCAGCACCAGCGCCATCACCAGCAGGAGCACATGGCGGACGTCGGCGAGCTGGGTGTCGAAGGCGGCACTGCTGAAGCCCATCTCGAGGGCGTAGCGACCGTCGGGGAAGATGACCGGGGAGACGAACTCGAAGTTTTCGGAGTTCTCACCCGGATCGCTCTCCTGACCGGCGAAGGAGCTGCCGCGGTCGAGCGCGGCCGCGGTGTGGGAGTCGGACTCCTTCTTGCCGTTGAGGGGCTCGATGCTCGAGGCCTTGATCACGCGATCGGGGGCGATCAGCAGGGCCTGGACCGTGCCCGGGCGACGGCCGATCCCGTCCAGCAGCTCGTCGATCTCCCGCACCGCGACCGCTCGCGGGTTCTCCCGCGCGATTCGTTCGAAGTTCTTGACGTCGGCCTCCTGGATGCGGACGTAGCTGTCCAGCTGCTGGCGGTAGAGGGAGTCCGAGATCAGCTTGTAGCCGGCCGCGCCGACCACCGCGAGGGCGATGATCAGGGCGAGGAAGAGACGGGCCGCGAACCCCAGTGCCCCGAGGCGCCGGCGCACCGCATCGACGCCGGAGCGGGCAGTGGTGGACATAACTCCCCATCGACGCTTGCGGGGGCATCCATGAGCCGGACGCCCCCGGCACGGTCAGCGGTGAGCGTTCCGGTCACAATCCGGCGTCACCTTGAGCCCCTCACCCCACGAGACCGAGACCCCGGAAGCCCTCGGCGCGATCTTCCTTCGCTTCCTCAAGTTCGGCTGCCTCGCCTGGGGCGGGCCGGCGGCGCAGATCGCGATGATCAAGCACGAGTGCGTCGACGAGGAGGGGTGGGTCTCGGAGGCGAGCTTCAAGAAGCTGCTCGCCGTCTACCAGGTCCTCCCCGGCCCGGAGGCGCACGAGCTCTGTGTCTACTTCGGACGGCTGCGCGGCGGCAAGCTCGGCGGCTTCCTCGCCGGGCTCGGGTTCATGCTGCCCGGCTTCGTCCTCATGCTCGGCCTCTCGGCCCTCTACGTCGAGGCCAGCTTGGCGGGGCACCTGGGGGACCTCTTCTACGGGCTGACCGCGGCAGTCGGGGCGCTGGTTGCCCGCGCCGTGGTCCGGCTCAGCGGATCGTTCATCTCCGACCTGCCGCTGGCGGTCATCGCGCTGGCCGGCTTCGCCCTCACCCTCTGGGTCGGGATCACCTTCGTCCTGATCCTGCTCGGCGGCGGCATCGCCTACGAGCTCTGGACCAACGGCCGACGCTGGACCCACCGGGCCCACAGCTTCGCGATTACGCCGCTGACGGTCGCCACCCTCGCCGCCGGGGCGATCACGGTCTCGCTGACGGCGGCGATCTTCTTCGAGGGTCTGAAGGCGGGCCTGCTCACCTTCGGCGGCGCCTACACGGTGATCCCCTTCCTGCGCGAGGCCGCCGTCGAACACCACCACTGGCTGACCGCGAACCAGTTCAACGACGGCCTGGCGATGGGCGGAGTCCTGCCGGCGCCGCTGATCATCTTCTCCACCTTCGTCGGCTACATCGCCGGGGGGCTCGGCGGTGCCCTGGTGATGACGCTGGGCATCTTCCTGCCTGCCTTCGTCTTCCCGATCTTCCTCCACCGCCAGCTCGTCTCGGTCTCCGAGAACGAGCGCCTCCACCCCTTCCTGCTCGGGGTCGCGGCGGCGGTGATCGGGCTGATCGCGGCGGTGACGGTGACGATCCTCGAAACCAGCATCGTCGACGTCTACACCGCCCTGATCGCGCTCGGCGCTTTCATCGCGCTGCAGCGCTGGCACGGCAAACTCACCGTCGTCTACGTGATGGGCGTCGCCGGGATCGTCGGCGTCCTGCTTCAACACACGATCGTCTGACCAGGCGCGGAAGTCCGCACACCTCAATCGCAATACGCTGCATGGGCGCCGCGGAGCCAGCCGGCGCGCCGCCGCCGAATGACCCCCAAACTTCCCCACCGCAAGCCGAGAAAACCCGCCAAGAAGCGGATGCTGATCATCGTCAACCCGGTGGCGACGACGGTTTCGGACCGGCTGCGGAATCTGGTCGTCTACGCGCTGCAGGGGCGGTTCGAGGTCGAGGCGGTCTCGACCGAGGCGCAGAACCACGCGACCGAGATCGGACGGGAGGTGGCCGACCACGGCTACGACATCGTCGTCGCCTTCGGCGGCGACGGGACGCTGAACGAGGTCGCCAACGGGCTGGCCGGAACCGACGTGCCGGTCTCGGTGCTGCCGGGGGGCTCGACCAACGTGGTCGCCCGCTCGCTGGGGATGCCCAACGACGTCGTCGACGCGACCGAGCACCTGCTGGCGCTGGCCGACGACTGGGCGCCGCGCAAGATCGACCTCGGGATCGTCGACAAGCGCCACTTCGTCTTCGCCTGCGGGGTCGGCATCGACGCCTCGGTGGTCGAGCGGGTCGACGCCCACCCGCGGTTGAAGTCGCGCGCCGGCCCCTACTACTACAGCTGGTGCGGGATCTCGGCCTTCTACCGCCAGTACCTCCACAACGCCGTCCGCGTCCGCTTCGAGAGCGGCGCCGAGTCGGCCGAAGGGGTGACCGCGATCGTCCAGAACTCCGACCCCTTCACCTACTTCGCCAGCAGCCCGATCCGGGTCTGCGAGGGGATCGCGATCGACGACGGCACGCTCTCGGTCGGCGTCCTCAAGCGCGCCACCCAGCGCGACATGCCGACCCTGATCCGGCGCCTCTTCAGTGCCGAGAAGCCGGCCGCGCGGCACCGGCAGGTGGAGCACTTCGACGACGTTCTCACCGGCACGATCAGCTCCGTCTCCGAGGACAAGGACGGAGCCCCGCGGCCCTTCCCGCTGCAGGTCGACGGCGACTACATCGGCGAGCACACCAGCGTCGAGCTACGCGCCGACCCCGGCGCGCTGACGATCGTCGCCTGACCGCGTCGCCGCGGCGGCGAGCTGCTCTGCGAACGGCGCCTGTGCGCTCAGCGTCGTCGCCAGCGCCTGCCGCGCCGCCTCGCGCTGGCGGCGCTTGCGCTCGCCGAGCAGCGAGCCGAGACCGGCCCGGAGCCCGTAGCGCAGCGCCATCGCGCCGCGGTAGGCGCCGGGACGGGAGAGGTGCTTGCGGGCGAACTGCAGGCGCGCGTAGGCGGCCTGCGCTTCGAGCCGGGCATCGAGCCCGCCCTCGTGCTCGTAGTGGCGGATCGTCAGCTCCGGCAGGTGCGCGATCTCCCAGCCCGTCTGCTTGATCCGCCAGCAGAGGTCGGTCTCCTCGGAGAAGAGGAAAAAGCGCTCGTCGAAGCCGCCGCTGGTGGCGAGCGCCTCGCGGCGGGCGATCATGAACGAGCCCGCGGTCCAGTCGCAGACGGTCTCGCGGGAGTACTGGCGCGGGTCGAGCTCGCGCTCGCCGAGCCAGAGGCGCAGGCCCGGCACCCGCTCGACCCAGAGCGCTTCGGCCAGCATGTTCGCGGTCGAGGGAAAGCGGCGGATGCTCGCCGCCAGCGAGCCGTGGCTGTCGACCTGGCGCACTCCGGCCAGTCCGATCTCGGGCCGGCGGTCGAGCGCCGCGACCAGCTCGCGCAGGCTGCCGCTGAGCAGTTCGGTGTCCGGGTTGAGGAAGAGCACGTAGCGGGCATCGGCGGTCTCGAGGCCGCGGTTGTTGGCGTGGCCGAAGCCACGGTTCTCGCAGCGGAGCGTGCGCGCCGCCGGGAAGCGCTCCTCGACGTAGGCGGCGGCGTCGTCGGTGCCGTTGTCGACGACGACGACGTCGAGGTCGACGCCATCGGCGCCGGCGAAGAGACTGGACAGGGCGCCGTCGAGCCAGCGCTTGCCGTTGTGGGAGACGATGATCACGCAGACGTCGTGCACGCCTGAACAACGTCCGGGCACCGGCGCAGCTTGCGATCTCCCCGCGGCCGCGGCGGCCGCCGCTACGATCCCGCCTCGTGCCCGGGGCTTCCCTCCAACCATCCGACCTCGCCCCCGGCCTGCTGCTCGGCGCCGGCGTGGAGATCGGCGAGGGCGTCCTGATCGGCGGCAACGCGGTGATCCACGGAGGCGTGCGGATCGGCGACGGTGCGCGGATCGGCGACCACGCCCAGATCCGCGACGGCGCCCGGATCGGGGCCGGCACCACGATCGGCAGCTTCAGCTCGGTCGACCCCGGGGTGAGGATCGGCGATCGGGTCAGCGTGCAGACCCGCTGCTACGTCACCGGCGGCACCGTGATCGAGGACGACGTCTTCGTCGGCCCCGGCGTCACCCTCACCAACGACAACACGATGGACCGCCACGGACCCGACAAGGAGTTCGAGGGACCGCTGCTGCGGCGCGCCTGCCGGGTCGGCGGCGGCTCGACGATCTGCCCCGGGGTCGAGATCGGCGCGGAGGCCTTCGTCGCCGCCGGGGCCGTCGTCGCCGCCGACGTCGCCCCGCGCGCCGTCGTTGCCGGCGTGCCGGCGCGGGTGCTGCGCCAGGTTCCCGACGAGGACCTGCTCGAGCGCTGGCGCTGAGCCCGCGCTCGGGGGCTAGAGCGGACGCGCCGGGTTGCCGACCACAGTCGCTCCCGGCGCCACGTCCTTGGTGACCACCGCGCCCGCCCCGACCGTGGCGCCGGCGCCGATCCGGACGCCGCCGAGGATCGTCGCGCCAGAGCCGATCGTGGCGCCGCGCTCGACGGTGGTGACGAGCAGCTCCCAGTCGGCCTCGCTCTGCAGCTCGCCGCCCGGGTTCGTCGCCCGCGGTCGCTTGTCGTTGACGAACATCACCCCGTGGCCGATGAAGACCTCGTCCTCGATCCGGACGCCGTCGCAGATGAAGGTGTGGCTCTGGATCTTGCAGGCGGAGCCGACCACGGCCCCGCGCTGGATCTCGACGAAGGTGCCGACCCGGGTGCGGGCGCCGATCTCGCAGCCGTAGAGATTGGTGAAGGAGTGGACGGCCACGCCCTCGCCGAAGGCGACGTCGTCGAGCAGCCGGTACTCGGCATCGTTCACCGGGGAGAGGGCATCGACCTCGCTCATCCCCCGATCAACGGCCCGCACGCGAGGGACTTCCGCCCGACAGGCCGTCGCGCAAACTTTTCCGCCCCCGCGCCGTTGTTGATCCGTGGCGGTACTGAGCGAGCCAATCGACAGCATCCGGGCTTCGTCCGGCCAGCTCTGCGTGGTCGTGGCCCCGGAAGCCCCCACCACGCGGCGGCGCATCGCGACCGTTCTCGAAGGCGCCGGTGCCGACATCGAGCTGCTGCTCGTCGACGATCCGGCCGAGCTGGTCCAGCTCGAGCTCGAACCGACCGCGATCGTGATCCTCGTCTGCGACGTCGACCGCCCCCGCGAGATGGCGGCCCTGCGCCGCCTCCACCGTGAGGTGCCCGAGCCGGCGGTGATCGCCGTCTCGCCGACGGCGACCGGCACCGGCGTCCGCCGCGCCCTCGACGCCGGCGCCGACGCGATCGTCTTCGAGCCTCTGCTGGAGTCGACCCTGGCGGTGGCGGTCAGCGCCGTCGAGTCGGGCCAGTCGGTCGTGCCCCGCACGATGCGGGCCAGCGTCGAGAGGCCGACCTTCTCCCACCGCGAGCGCCAGGTCCTCACCTACGTCTCGCAGGGACTCACCAACGCTCAGATCGCCGACGAGCTGTTCCTCTCCGAGAGCACGATCAAGAGCCATCTCTCTTCCGCCTTCGCGAAGTTCGGCGTGCGCTCGCGCCGGGAGGCCGCGGCACTTTTCCTCGAGCTCGAACAGCCGACCGGAGTCGGCCTGCCGGGCGAGACGCATGAACTTGTCCCCCCCACCCCAAGCGAGGTCAAAGCGTGAGCACCGCAACCGCACCGAACGCCCTGCCCCAGGCGGCGACCGAGGGCACCAGCGTTCCCTTCATCCGCCTCGACAGCGCCGACTCCCAGCTCTTCGCGGAGCTGATGGAGACCGTCGAGCGGATCGCCCGCAACTCCGCCTTCACGCTCGGGCCCGAACTGGAGCGCTTCGAGGGCGCCTTCGCCGAGTTCTGCGGGACCACTCACGCCGCCGGCGTCTCCTCCGGCACCGCCGCGCTGGAGATCGCCCTGCGGGCATTGGAGATCGGCCCCGGCGACGAGGTGATCGTCCCCACCTACAGCTTCATCGCCACCGCCGAGGCGGTCAGCACCGTCGGCGCCACTCCGGTGATCGTCGACATCGACCCGGAGACGGCGCTACTCACCACCGAGACCGTCGAGCGCGCCCTGACCGCGAAGACGCGCTGCGTGATCCCCGTTCACCTGTTCGGCCGCCCGGTCGACATGGACCCGCTCCTTGCCCTCTGCCGCGAGCGCGGGATCGCCGTGATCGAGGACGCCTGCCAGGCGCACGGCGCCCTCTACAAGGGCAAGCCGGTCGGCTCGCTCGGCGACGCCGGCTGCTTCAGCTTCTACCCGACCAAGAACCTCGGCGGCTGGGGCGACGGCGGTGCGCTGGTTACCAGCGACGCCGCGCTCGACGCCAAGGTCCGCCTCCTGCGCTCCCATGGCGAGGGCATCCGCCACCACCACGAGCTGGCCACCGGCACCCACCGCCTCGACACCCTGCAGGCGGCGATCCTCGAGGTCAAGCTGCGTCACCTCCCCGCCTGGAACCAGCGCCGCCGCGACGCCGCCGACGCCCTCCGCGCCGGCCTCGAGGGCACCTCGGTGATCGCTCCCGCCCCCGCCGCGGCCGACAGCGACCACGTCTACCACCTGTTCGTCGTCCGCAGCGCCCATCGCGACGCTCTGCGCGACCACCTCGACGCCGAGGGCGTCGCCAGCGCCATCCACTACCCGACGCCGATCCACCTGCAGCCGGCCTACGCCGGGCTCGGGCTGGGCCGGGGCGACCTTCCCGTGGCGGAGCGGCTTGCCTCCGAAAACTGCTCACTGCCGATCTTCCCGGCGATCGAGGACTCACAGATCGCGGAGATCGTGGCGGCGGTCGAGGGCTTTGAAGTCCCAGCAGATAACTGAGGAGCCCCCGCGCAGCGAACGCCGGGGTGGGCTGCGGATCTGCATGGTCCACTACTCCGACTTCGTCGTCGACTCGCGGATCCAGCGCCAGGCGCGGGCCCTGGCCGAGCGCGGCGACCGGGTCGACTGCGTCTGCCTCAACGACCACGAGGAGATCGCGGTCGGCGACGGCCAGATCGTCCTGCACCGGGCGGCGGCGGGCAAGCCGCGCGGCGGCACCCGCGGCTACCTGGAAGGCAACGCCCGCTTCCTCGCCGGCGCCGCCCGCAAGGTCGCCGCGCTCGACCGGCGCGAGCGCTTTGACCTGATCGAGATCCACAACATGCCCGACGCCCTCGTCTTCACCGCGCTCGGGCCGAAGCTGCGCGGCACACCGTTGATCCTCAACTTCCACGACACCTTCCCGGAGCTGTTCGCCACCCTCTTCGACAAGTCGCCCGACCACCCGCTGGTGCGCCTGGTCCGGGTCGAGGAGAAGGTCAGCGCCGCCCTCGCCGACGGCCACATCTTCGTCACCGCCGAGGCCCGCGAGCTGCTGCGCGAGCGCGGCGTCAGCGCCGCCCGCTCGCAGGTGGTCATGAACACGCCCGACGAGCGCGTCTTCGGCGAGCGCCGGGCGCCGCAGCCGCTGCCCGCCGAGGGCGAGCTGCGGGTCGTCTACCACGGCGGCCTCGCCGACCGCTTCGGGGTCGAGACCCTGGTCCGGGCCGTGGCGCTGCTGCGCCGGCGCGGCGAGCCGGTCTCCCTCGACGTCTACGGCGCCGATGCCGAGGCGGCCCGCACCCTGGCCGCCGCCGCGGCGACGATCGCCCCCGAGGGGGTGCGGATCGCGCCCCGGCCAACCCCGGTCGACGAGATCCCCGCGCGCCTCGCCGCCGCCCACCTCGGCGTGGTGCCGACCCTGCGCGACGACTTCACCGAGCTGCTGCTGCCGGTGAAGCTGCTCGAGTACGTGCACATGGGCCTGCCCGTAGTCGCCTCGCGCCTGCCGGTGATCGAGCGCTACTTCGGCGACGACGTGCTGCTGGCCGAGCCGGGCGACCCCGGCTCCATCGCCGCCGCGATCGAGGGCGTCCGCGGCGACCCGCTGCTGGCACTGCAGCGGGCCGAGCGCGCCTCGCAGCGACTGGCGGAGATCGAGTGGCGGCGTCAGAAGGAGCAGTACTTGTCGCTGGTCGACGGCCTGGTCCAGGGCGCCCGGAGCCGCTGAGATGGCCCGTGTCCTCCTCATTACCCCGGCCCGCGACGAGGCCGCCCACCTGGAGAACACGATCCGCGCCGTCGCCGCCCAGAGCCGCACTCCAGACCGCTGGCTGATCGTCGACGACGGCTCCAGCGACGAGACTCCGGAAATTCTCGAGCGTCTGGCGGCGGAGCTGCCCTTCCTCGAGGCCATGCGGGCGCCTAGGCACGCCGAGTCGAGGGGAGCGGACGGGCTGGCGATCGCCGCCGAGGCCCGCGCCTTCAACGCCGCCCTGGCCACCGTCGACGCCGGAGAATTCACCCACGTCGGCAAGCTCGACGCCGACATCGAGCTGCCGCCCGACTACCTGGAGGTGCTGCTCGAGCGCTTCGCCGCTGAGCCCAAGCTCGGCGTCGCCGGCGGCACCCTGCTGGAGCGCAGCGCCGGCGAGTGGCGGCCGACCCGGACCCCCGCCTACCACGTCCGCGGCGCCCTCAAGCTCTACAGCCGCGAGTGCTTCGAGGCGATCGGCGGCATCGAGGAGCGCCTCGGCTGGGACACGATCGACGAGACCTACGCGCGGATGCGCGGCTACGCGACCCACTCCTTCCCCGAGCTGCCCGCCCGCCACCACCGCCCGGTGGCGACCCGCGGCGGCGCCCTGCGCGGGCGCGCCCGGCTCGGCCAGTGCGCCTACATCCTTCGCTACAGCCCCTGGTGGGTGACCCTGCGCTCGCTGAAGATCGCCACCTGGAGCCCCTACGGGCTCTCCGGAGTCGCCTTCCTCTACGGCTACGCCCGCGCCGCCCTGAGCTCCGAGGACCGGGTCGAGGACGAGCAGTACCGCCGTTTCGTCGCCCGCGAGCTGCGCGGACGGGTGCGCTCGGCGGCCCGCCGCCGGGCGGGAATCTCGAATCTTTCCGAAGAGATGCAAGTTCCTACGTTTTTCGTGCGTTCCTAGTCCAATGGCCCTCGTCGAAACCATCAGGCAGCTCTGGCAGATGGTTTCGACG
>Ga0207686_10000096_pt1 | contig 72574 bp, 72 predicted proteins | sample KBSM24metaG_FD_184396 | JGI IMG/M metagenome (GOLD analysis project Ga0207686, IMG submission 184396) | Miscanthus rhizosphere microbial communities from Kellogg Biological Station, Michigan, USA - KBS M2-4 metaG (SPAdes) (version 2) | ecosystem: Host-associated > Plants > Roots > Rhizosphere >... | reverse complement strand
AGATGTTCCAGACTCGTGAGAAAAACCCTCTCTTTTTCTAAAAAGCTGCAGAACCATATAGGAGCCATCAAGATGTTCATCTGCCACTACAACAAGTGCTTGGCAGCACTACCTGTTTAGGACTACCGCCGGATCGATCTGATCTGTTTCATAAACAACAACATCCCAATGGTCAACTTGATCTCTGACAAAATTTCTGGTTAACCGGGCAATGATATGATTTGTCTTCTCTGGATGGACAATCGCGAATCCGGCATTGGTTAAGTCTAAATACGCAATCGCGACTCTATTTCCGCTCTTATTATAAATGCTGTATTTGGCAGATTCAGATGTCATTACCTGGCCGTCGATCACGCCAATGACATTGCCATTGGTATCGTAAATATCAAATTCAGCTCCCCATGCGTGGAAAAGCCCAAGGCAGAAAATCCGAGAGATCCCTGTGGCAATCCTTTCTCCGTTCTTGTCATAAACATCATAGGAATCTCGCAGCGGCTTGAGCCATCTCAGGCTACTTTTAACTACCGATCCATGCGGCGCTCCATGAGAATCCATTTCAAAACCGGTCGAAAATCGATAGTCTTTCTGATGAATCGAGAATTTATACCTATGGTCATGATGATGACCGTGCTCATGTTGGGGGTCACATACCGCACGCCCAGTCAAAACCGCAAAACCTAAGGCTAATAAAATACCGCACCTTTTCATGAAAACCTCCATTTAGATGGCCCATTCTTCATTTTTTCCTTACTAATTGCAACATTGATTTTTCTCTGGTATAGTAGTTTCATGATTCAAGACTTGGAAAAACTTTTTAAGGATGCCGCTAATCCCGAGCTTGCTTTAAGGCAATCTGCCTATATGAGAAATTTATTCCCCTTTTTAGGCATTACAAAACCCCAAAGAGAACTTTTAGAAAAAGGAATTTTCAAAACAACCAACATCCAAGACCTCACCGCTTTGGAAAAGCTCCTCTTAAAACTGTGGAAGCAAGACCATCGAGAATTTCATTACACAGCTCTTTGCCTTGCTCAAAGACATCGAAAGCTACTGACTCCTAAAATTCTTCCAACTCTTGAAAAGATGATCCGGACTAACTCCTGGTGGGACACTGTCGATACCATTGCTCCCAATCTTGTCGGACACCTTGTCAAAACACATCATGAACTGACAAAACTCATGGACCAGTGGATTGAAGATCCTTATCTCTGGATCCGCAGAGCTGCACTGCTCCATCAACTCCGCTGGAAAGAAATGACCGATGAAGAAACACTCTTTAGGTATTGTCAAAAGACCATGCATGAAAAAGACTTTTTCATCCGGAAAGCGATCGGCTGGGTTTTGAGAGAATACTCGAAAACCAATCCCCGCTCAGTGAAAAAATTCATCGCAAAGTACCAATCGAATTTAAGCCCGCTTTCCATTCGGGAAGGAAGTAAATACCTTTAAGACCTCTTGCGTAACGCAGGTTCTGTTGATTTTCGGGTTCTTTTGAGCCTACTTTTCGATTTTTTTCGCGGGGGTCATATACGCGAGTTGATATTACCCCCGCGAAAAAAGTCGAAAATAGGCCAAAATAATCCCGAAAATCGACGAACCCTGCGTTACGCAAGAGGTCTAATATGATTTGGAAAACTCCCATCTCGCTCAAAGATCTCCAAAAAAAATGTGAAAATACCTTCATTTCGCACCTGAAGATCGTCTTTACGGAAGTCGGTGACGATTATTTGAAAGCGCAAATGCCGATGGGACCTTACCTAAAGCAGCCGATCGGCATCATGCATGGCGGCGTCTCTTGCAGCTTGGCCGAGACTGTTGGCACCGCTGCTGCGAACCACTGTGTCGACGCAACCACCCAGCACTGTGTTGGGCTCGATATCAACACCAACCACCTTCGTCCTGTGACTTCAGGCATCCTTACTGCAACGGCAAAGCCGTATCATCTTGGCAAAAAAACTCAAGTCTGGTCGATCGAGATCCATGACGACCAAAATCACCTTGTTTCAGTCACGCGTTTGACAGTAATGGCTCTACCTAAGTGAATGAACCCATCTAAAAAAATATTGCTCTTAGATAAATCTCCGTGTTAACATTTTTGGCAACTGCGCTGGATTTATATGATAATTCGAAGATTAGATGTTTTTTTCCGAACGCAATTGACCATCATCGATCAACCCGCGTTTTTCAATTCCGTCACCAATTATGCTCTCGCTCCTCTCCAATATATTGTCGGTAAAAATCAATTCCAATCCCTAGAAGAAAGGATCACCCCTGTTTCTCCAAAGCTTCCTCCAAAACCTGCAGCCCCCCTTCCTTATTTTGATACTCTTTGCAAAGTTGTACTTTTTGTCGGAGCTCTCTTCTTGTCGTTATTTGGGACACCCATCGGAATTGCTTCACGCTGCTTGAGTTTTTACTTCGATTCATTCCCCATCTCAATCGCCCACTCTCACGCCTACCTCTTGCAGCTGAAGCCCCATGAGCGCACTCCCGAAGAGATGAAGTCCGCGTTCGCCTTCCTTCAAAACTTGAAACCAGAAACTCGCAGTATAATACTCCGCGAGTTGCCCGATGATCTCATTAAAGAGTTCCTTGAGGTGATATCAAACCTGTCCCCAAAAGCTCGCGGTAATTTACTCGCCGAGTTACTCTGCGAATCGCCCGCTGGTCTCAAGAAGAGGTACTGGAACCAGATGCCAACTTTGGCCCCAAAAGCTTGCGGTAATATACTCAAAGAGTTACCCAGTGATTTCAGTAAGATGTACTTGGATCAGATATCAGGCCATGAATATACAAAACTCACGCCGCATCTGTCCCTCCAATTAATAACGCACTATAAAGAAAAAACGAAAAAAAAAGCTTTGGGTGCTTATCTTTCTGAGGCGAATAAGTCGTTGGCAATACTCAAGAGAAAACTGGAGAGAAAAAATGGAGTCGATGAATTCCGTAACGATCCCCTCTATCGCTTTCCTCTCTGTTTAATTGGGCAAATAGAAGAAGATCCTAGCATTATCAAGCGGGCCGATCCGGTTCTTTGGGAAAACTGCGTAGGGCTTAGAAACTCGTGTCTAACCCTTCTACCGCCTAACGACGTTGAAATGACGCTGATGGAAACAACCTATACCAACGCCTATAACATCGTCTCTTCAGTCCTCCAATACAATGCGATTTTCTTCAATCAATTGAAAGAGAATCTCGAACCTAACATGGAAACGGCTGAAATCAGACGTTGGATTGAGGAATTAAGGAGTGCCTCTGACTACCCCTATCTCTATCCCTTTTACACTAATCGTCAAGTTTTAAACTTCATAGGTCAAATGACCACAAACCTCGAAGAAAGGACAAAAGTGAAGCTTTTGGAAGCGATTTTCTCCTCTTGTTTAGACCTATTGAAACAAACTGACCTCGAAGAATACGCCAATGAAAAACCCCATTCGGATCATGCAGCCGTGAATGCTCTCATGGATGCAATGGCTCGATTAGAAAACATTAATGAACTCAAAAAACTCATAGAAACACAAAAAAATTAAAACCCAAGGTAATCCGATGTCCATTAAAATCATTCGCAAACCCAAAACAACTCCAGAACCCAGTGCTTCCTCATCCGCCTCTTCTGCGCTCCCGCAGATCGGGACTTCAACTGTCACAGCTGTCGTCAGTCCCGCAGCTCTTGACCACGGAACAAAAGTCTCAGATAATGCGATGCAAGATCTGCAAAGGCAGCAAACGAGACCTACAGCTGCTTCAGCCTTATCCACTGGCCGAGTGAGTATTCCTACTGAGCCGGATCTTAATCATCTTTTAGATGAAACGTTCAAAGCACTAGCCCTGAGCTCTTCGAGCTCCTCTACATCCTCAGCCGCTCCAGCCTTATCCCCTGTTGATCAGAATCTTGATAATATTTTAAATGAGGCTGATATCGAATTTAGTAGTCTCCTGGCCTCTTCGAGCTCCTCTACATCCTCAGCCATTTCCAATTTTTCTTCCTTTGGCTGGCCATGGACCCTCCTCGACATAGAAGGACTGATGGTTGATATCATTGCCATGCCAGTTTTATCACTATTTTCCCCACAACAGATGCGCACGGTACCACAATCACTTAATGTTCTCATTGAACACTTGAATTATTTTTTTAAATCCTTCGTTACTACGTCAGAAAGTCCTACACTCTGGTTAGAACGCGAAAAAGAAAAGCCCTTTTTTTGGTGCACACGTCCTTTTGGAACCAGCTGCTTCTTGATCACCCATCTTGATCAAGCTATGGACCTCACGCCTCATTTAGACAAAACGGTCATTAAAGAATGGGAAAACCACTATCAACAGGCTGTTGAAAAGCTAAAAGAACAACAATTGGATTCCTACAACGAAACAGAATTCCCCTTTTCTGAAGATACTAAACAACTGCTCTCGATGTTCCAAAAATCGATTCAAAATCCACAAATGGTAGAAGTGATGCAGTTGGGAATGCAGCAAATGCAGAAATGGATTGAAAATCCCGAACTCTCGCAGCAGCAAATGCAACTCAGTGCAATGCTGTGCCCGCTGCTCCAATCTACGATTTCTTTCTTCGAACAGCTCGATAAAGTGTTGCAAGAACACACGAACGATACTCGGACTGTACAAGAATGGCTCGACAAACAAATGAAAGAACCGACGTCTCCACACCATTTCTATAAAGTGAAGAGTCTAGTCAAAATCTCTTCCCTGAGCCTTCCGAATATAGATGAAATCCGCGTGCAGATCGCCCCATTGGTAAAGACCTACACAAGTTGCTGCGAACGTTTAACGACTCTTGGCCTCCAACGTTATTATGTCAATGAAGGTCCTTCAACACAGGATCTAGAGGAGTATAAAGAAGTTCGAGCCTACGCGGCCTCCTGCCTTTCTACACTCAGCTCCCTTTCGAAAGAGCTCAAAACACTAGAGGATAGCCCTGATGCTAAAGATACCAATCGAAAAACGATCGAGGACTGGATTGCCCATGCTAAAGCTTCCAAGGAGTATAATTCTCCCTTTAGCTTTTGCTCTCAAGTATGTGCACTTCCCTACTTATTCGAAGAAATCCTCGAAGAAGAGCAATTAAAGGAAATCAACGAGCTTTATCCCCTCTGCCGCGACCAATTAACGGCTTTAGGATTGAATAAGTATCTCGAAGAATTTCCTCCAATACCAAAAATGATTACATCTTCTACAACCGCTGCAGCTCCTATAAGAGCCCTCTCAGATCCCGAACGTTTTAAACAGGAGCTGAGCTTTTTCCGAGAAATGATCAAGCAAGAGGATAAACATCTTACCACATGGCTAAAAGAAAACAGCCCCAAGTTCGATTATCCTCTTCTGTGGGCAAAAAAACGGTGGCCCCAACGGAGCCATTTTAGAGAGGTCGATATGGAGATTCGAAGAAATTGGAGCACATGTGCTGATGCTTGCTTCGAAAAACTCGAAGAAACAGACTTGGAATCGTACGCAGATATCACACAAATCCCTACGGATGCTTCGCCGGAATTGCAGGAATTCTTAAGTAAAGGCTAAGGTTCTAAGGCTGATATAACTCGGGATAGAACTGAATAATCCGTCCTTTGCGCTGTAGGAGCAGATCGATCTGATGTTGAAGATCAATCGCCTTACGGCGTTCTTGATCGGCTCTCCCCCAATTGGCATAGGCGTCTTGGATGTTTCCTGTAGAATACTGCCAATTGTCTCCCAGCTTCTGATATTGACGGGCTAGTTCTTGATGCACCCCTTTTTGCTGCTCGAGCTTTTGCACCTGCTGATCAATGTGCTGGATTTCTTTGCCGCAAGCTTCCGATTCAGCAGAAGCGCCTCTTGCTTCAACAAGGGCAAACGTGCCAAAAGTGAGTAACAGGAAAAACAATATTCGTTGCATAATCCCCATTAGACCTCCTGCGTAACTCAGGTTCTGTCGATTTTCGGGTTCTTTTGAGCCTACTTTTCGACTTTTTTTCGCGGGGGTAATATCAACTAGCGTATATGACCCCCGCGAAAAAAAGTCGAAAATAGGCCAAAATAATCCCGAAAATCGACGAACCCTGAGTTACGCAAGAGGTCTATTTGTCTCAATATCATTAAACACTTATACCTTGCAATAGTGAGAGTCTGCTTCATGGCGGTTGGAATACCGTAAAGTGCGCTGTATTCTATTAATACAGCGCGCTTTACGACATTTCAACCGTCGTTATAGCATAAATATTGCTACGATTGTGAAAATAAATTATAATGCAATTATGAAGAAATGGATTTTAGTGTTTTCTATTTTAGTTACAACTTTTTTAAATGCATTTTCTTTAAAAGATAAAATCGTCAAAGGAAATCCCGGAGATTATGTTGTGACCGAACAAATGGGAACCTACACCATTTTGCTCATCCGGTCGATCTCCCCCACCCATATCCTCTTAGAAGAAATCGATGTTCCCAAACTCAATCTGGAGCCTGCGCCTGCCTCCTGGAATGAATGGATTTCTGCTGAAGCCCCCGGCCATACCGCCTGGGTCTCCTTCTTGATCGATCTTGAAAAAAACAAACTGTTAGAGGCGTATTCCCATTCAAGATCGGCTTGGCTCTATGCCGAAGACCCGAACAATTTCCTCTCCTGTCTGATGATGCTTTCCTTAGAACAAACTCCTTCAGATAAAAGAAAACGGATCGGCCCTCCACCTAGCGGCGATGAAGACCACCGCGCCCTATGGATGCCTTCTGTAATCTTTGAAGGAAAAAAAATGGAAAAACCTTCAATCACCGCCTGGATGACAAAATGGCCCTTTGACAATTCGATCATTGCCGGCTGCGAAATTGAACTTTATTTTTCAGGCTTTGCCTTCCCCTATTGGATTGAGATCAAAAGCCCCCATTACAAAGCTGCCATTCGAACCATTGACTCCGGTCGCGGCATGCAGTCTCCCAAAGCGATTGTCTTCCAACAATCTCCTTTTTTCATTGGAAGCCACGAAATGAATAAAGACACTTTAGAATTCCACATTCACTGTCCTCCTTACCATTCCAAACTTCGTCTGATGGCGATGGATCTTTCTAATCCTTCCCATCCGATGGTTGAGGTTTCTCAAGCGACTCCTCGCAACGGATCGGATGTTACGCTCAAAATACCGCAAAAAACACTCGAAGCTAAACTCCAAAAAGGACACCACTATAAATGGGTCCTTATCTCATCCGAATACCCGGACGTGGTTGTCTATTCCGACGTTCCTTTCCATTGGTGAACAAAAGTTCAAAACTTATCAACAAAGTTTCCGCAGAGTCTTTTCTTAAGTTACAGGAAAACAATTTAACCCTTTGATTCTCAATTGATTTAACTCTTTTTACAGCCGCAAAGCACCATTTCTAATCATCTCTTGTCAAGCTAAGTTATCAACAAACTTTCCACAATCAAAACTGTTCATTTGTAATCAGAAATAGCCCCCTGGCCAGGAAAATCGGTTAATGGTAGACTTCGCTCTTTTATTATGAAAAACCATTTTATCCTGAAGAAAGCCCGGAAGACTCTTTTAGCGACCTACCATCGGTTTTGCAAAAAGAAAAAACAGCTTTCTCCGGAGATCAGAGAGCAGACCAAAAAAGATCTGATATCGCTCCAAACGGCTGTCATGCAAAAAGACCCAATCAAGGCCGTCGAGCTCACCCATCTTGTCCATACCTCTGCACGCACGCATCTACGCAAGACCTTCTTTGAGTCGATACGTGATTTTATCTTGGGGATTGCAGGAGCTCTTTTCATCGCTGTTTTGATCCGTCAGATGTGGTTTGAGCTGTATGAAATCCCGACGGGCTCGATGCGACCGACCTTCAAAGAACAAGACCGGCTCTCTGTTTCTAAGACCGATTTCGGTATCAACTTCCCTCTGAAATTGGGCCATTTCTATTTCAATCCCGCTTTGATCAAGCGGAACAATATTGTGATCTTCACGGTTGAGAATATGGATGTCCGCGATGCAAATACCGTCTATTTCTATCTGTTCCCAGGAAAAAAACTACTCGTTAAACGGGTGCTGGGAAAACCGGGCGATACGGTTTATTTCTATGGAGGAAAAATTTACGGCATCGATGAAGCAGATCAAGATATCACTCCTGAGCTTCAACTGCCCCAGCTCGATAAAATCGATCACATTCCGTTTATCTCTTTTGAAGGAACCCGTGTGTCGACAACGCCTTCCATCATCCCCGGCATCTATTCTCCCGTGGTCATCTATCAGATGAATGAACCCATCGCTCGTCTTTATGCCACAGGCCCCACACAAGCCCGTGGAGAACTTTTACCCAAGATTCAGCTGCAAAACCCCCGTCTTGATTACGGCGATATGTGGGGCATCAAGAACTTCGCAATGGCTCGTCTTTTGACCAAAGATCAAGTCCGGGTCTTTACCGACCAAGATCCATCGACTATGGAAGAAGGCGTCCTCTATTTAGAACTCAAACACCACCCGAGCTTATACGGCGCGCGTATCGGAACGGATGAATACAACCGCGTTCGCCCTGTTGTCGGTCTATCGACTTCAGTAATTCCACTTCAAGACTCCCATCTGAAAACAATCATGGATAATCTCTATACCGCGCGCTTTGTCGTCTCCAATGGGTTTTCTTACAGGTACGGCATCAACCCTGAGCGTTATGGCACTCAAGCCTTTTTCCCCTATCTCCCGACATTCCCGAACGGAACCTACGAATATTACTATGGAAAAGCATACAACGTCAAATGGCAAGGAATCACTTCAGGGCTTCCTTCCTCAAGTCCTCTTTACCGCTACGATCCTCAGCAGATACAATTGCTTTTCAACATCGGGATGGAATTCGACAACCGGTACAGCCCGCAAAGCAAAGAACAATACTTAGTTCCATCCCGCTATGCCTATTACCGAGACGCCGATCTTTATCTCATGGGAGCTCCCATCTTCAAAAAAGACGATCCGACGCTAACGAATTTTATTGAACGGGAAAACAAACGGCAATCTCTGCGAGCAACCTATACTCCTTTTGTGGATCAAGGACCGCCTTTAGATGCAACAGGCAACGTCAATATTGAATTCATTAAACAATACGGCTTAAAAATTCCTCCTAAGTCGTATCTCTGCCTAGGAGATAACCATGCCAACAGCGGCGACAGCCGCGATTTCGGTTTTGTTCCTGAAGAGAACCTCCGCGGAGGCCCCGTCTTTATTTTCTGGCCTTTTGGAAGCCGGTTTGGAGCCCCGAACCAACCTTCCTATCCATTCCTCAACCCAGGGCGCATCATTATCTGGAGCCTGGCTCTGATTGGATTTGGATCGTGGGCTTACGTCCACCGCAGACGCAACAAACTTCCTTTGTCTTTTGATTAATTTAGCGCTTCTGATAGCTTAGGCAAAAATTGCCAGAAAACTCATTGAGAAATTTATTGGAATAGGTTCATAGTTATGGAAATCGATCTAACACACTTAGAGTCCGTTCGTCCAAGCTGGGCTAAATTTTCTCTCGTTGAGCAAATGGCCAATATTGGGAGTGAAGTTCATCGCACTCTTTTAGCTAAAAACAACAAAGCGCGTTACTGGGGTGCTGTCACTCGTGCTTTGGACTTATTTTGGCTCACTATCGAAGATCCTAGATGGAAAGGTCGTAGAAGGGAAATTCTACGCACCCGCGAGCTTTTTTCCGCTGCTGCGCTTGGAAGCGACAGATTCAAAACCTCGCTCGAAGATTTGGACCGTTATTTTGATTGTTTTGCCTGGCTAGCTCAGAAAGACCGGTGAAACATTAACGCAAAGATAGCTTCTGAATATGGATCATTGTCGGATATCCGTTGATGTCCCATGCATCGCCTTCGCACTTTTCAAAGGCAAAGTCAGAGGCGAGCACCTCATGGCAGATGTAATCCCGATGTTTCTCAAAAGCAGATTTCACTTCAGGGCTTGTTTGGAGCTTCACGTGGATCCGGTCTGTGACCGCGAACTCCTTTTCTCTTCTCATCGTGTTGATCTTATTGACCAGCTCTCGCGCAATTCCCTCCGTGATGAGCTCGGCATTGAGCACGGTGTCTAAAGCCACGGTGATATCCAGTTCTGTCCCGGCAATCACATTTTGTTTAACATGCCGTTCTACGGCGACATCTTCGGGGGTGAGGACAATTGACTCCCCTTCGATCTTGATCGTCACTTCTTGGCCATTTAAAAGCTGTTTCTGATCTTTCGCAGAAAGTTTCTCAACGGTTTTTTGGACGGCATTCATCAGTTTGCCGACTTTTTTCCCCAATACTCGGAAGTTCGGTTTGGCGTGGAGGCTGACAAAGGCCGTCTCATCGCTATGGAACTCGACGGCTTTGACGTTGAGTTCTTCGGCAATGAGATTTTCGTGCCGTTTGAGAGAGTTAAGTTTTTCTACATGGCTGCAGATCACATGCGCTTTTGAGAGTGGCTGGCGCACTTTGAGTTTATGTTCCTTACGCAGTGAGTGGCCGATTCCCACAACAATCTGCACGGCCTTCATCTCGTTTTCAAGATCGGGATCGCGCAGTTTGCTTTGGGGTTGCGGAAACTTGCAAAGATGCACAGAGATCGGATCGGTCTTTTGCCGCAGCTCGGTGTAGATGGCATCGCTGATAAACGGGACAAAAGGGGCTGTGACTCTGACCAGCGTGTGCAGAACAGTATATAACGTCTCAAACGCCTCATCTCTATCTCGGCTAGGCTCATCTGCCCAGAAACGGGAGCGACTCCGCCGGATGTACCAATCGGTCAAATGATCGACAAAGCCCACCAAAGGCTGCACTGCTGCTTGCAATTCATAAGCAGTCATTGCTTCGTTAACTTCATGCACGAGCTTTTGGAGCACGGACAAGATCCAACGGTCGATATCAGCACTTGGCACAGAGGGGGGCACAGGGAAATGATCTTTCGGCTTCCAGTTGTAGATCTTAGCATAGGTTGCTAAGAAGACATACGAGTTCCAAAGAGGGATGAGTGCCTGGCGGAGTACCAGCTCAACACCTTTGCCTGAAAACCTTAAATCATCGGCCATGACGGCAGGGCTATTCATCAAATACAGACGGATGGCGTCAGCGCCAAACTTCTCAATCACAATCCCCGGCTCTGGATAGTTCTTCAGCCGTTTGGACATCTTCATGCCGTCTTCGGCTAAGATGATTCCGTTGACTACGACATTCTTAAACGCTGGCTTCTCAAACAAAGCAACGGCGATCACATGGAGTGTATAAAACCAACACCTCGTCTGATCGACGCCCTCTGCAATAAAGTCTGCAGGGAAAGCTTTGAGTGTTTCTTCTTTGTGCTCAAATGGAAAGTGATTTTGGCCATATGGCATTGAGCCTGATTCAAACCAGCAATCGAACACTTCCGGGATTCGCTTAAATGTTTTGCCGTTTTCAACAAACGTCAGATCATCGATAAAGTGGCGATGAAGGTCTAAAACTTCCTTACCGACTTTATTTTCGAGCTCTTTCACGCTAGAAATGACGCGAATTTCTCCATCTTCGCTTCTCCAGAGTGGGATCGGCGTTCCCCAATAGCGGTTTCTCGAGATTGCCCAATCCCTGGCATTTTCCAGCCATTTTCCAAAGCGACCGTCTTTAATATGTTCCGGCACCCAGTGAATCAAGGTATTATTATCGATCAGCTTGTCTTTGATTTTTTCGACCGCAACAAACCACGTTCTGACGGCTTTGTAAATAAGCGGTGTATCGGATCTCCAGCAGAACGGATACCGGTGGCGCACTTGCGTATGGTGAATGACTCTTTTTTCCGTTTTTAAGCGGCGGATAATCTCCTTATCGGCATCTTTGACAAACATGCCCTGATAATCGGGAACCTCCGCAGTATACCGTCCATTTTGATCGATCGGGCAAACAGGTTCGATCCCCTCTTTTTGGCAGATAAAAAAGTCGACTTCTCCAAATGCTGGCGCTAAATGGACTATGCCTGTTCCGTCTTCAATCGACACAAATTCATCGGTAAGCACGCGGAACGATTTTTCATCTTGCCTGTCGACAAAATACTGAAAGAGCGGCTTGTATCGCTGGTTTTTAAGGGTTTTACCTTTGAATCGATCGACGATTTCGTATTCCTTAAAATTCGCCTCTAGACGCGCCTCGGCCAAAATATAGTAATGACCATTTGCCGAAATTTTGACATAGTCGAGCTCAGGATGGACAGCGACCGCTAAGTTTGAAGGGAGCGTCCAAGGAGTGGTTGTCCACGCAACTAACGACGTTTCAGGGTCATCTTCCAGCGGAAAAATGATCGTCAGCGAAGGGTCATCGACATCGCGGTAATTGAGATTTGCCTCAAAATTCGAAAGCGGCGTCCCCAGCCGCGCTGAAAATGGCATGACCTTGTACCCTTCATAGACAAGCCCTTTCTTATAGAGCTCCCCAAAGACCCACCAGACAGACTCCATGAATGACTTGTCCATGGTCCTATAGGTCTTTTTGAAATCGACCCACCGGCCCATCCGGCTGACGGTACGTTCCCACTCTGTGGTGTAGCGTAAAACAATGCTGCGGCACTCTTCATTGAAATTGGCAATCCCGAATCTCTCAATCGAATCGGCTTCTAATAGATCTTTGGCCTTCTGAATTTCATTCTCGACAGGAAGCCCATGGCAGTCCCACCCGAACCTGCGGGTTGCATGGTAACCTTTCATCGTCCAAAATCGTGGAACAACGTCTTTGATTGTTCCTGCCAAAAGATGCCCATAATGAGGGAGTCCCGTTGCAAACGGAGGCCCGTCATAGAAGGAGAATTGAGGCCCATTTTTCGTCGCCTCCAGGGTTTTTAAGAAAATAGTTTCCTCCCCCCAGAACTTCAATATTCTCTCTTCCCGCTGAGGAAAACTCTCTTGATCCTTGATTTCGAACATGATACAATCCATAGTATACTATTGCCTAAATATGATACAATGATCATGGGGGTGAAAGGCTTCGACTAGGAAGCTGAGAGCTCGTGGCATGCGGAGGTCGTCGATCACCTCTTTAAACTATCGGCAAATTATAATTGCAGAAGATAACCTTCTACAAGAAGAAGCTGCTTAAGCCTAACAGCTGAGCGTTTCCGAGACTCTGGAGTCTGACCAGGAACTTTAGAAGTCTCGTCATTAACCCTGGTGTGGCCCTCTTCGCCGCCTTATGGAAGAGGAGTGCCGAGATTACATAGGGTAGATAGATCTGAAATGGGGCGCCTCCCAGTAAGATCTATTAAAAATCGGAGGCGATAAGCATGTAGTCATGGGTTGGATGTTTGCTTAGGACGAGAGTTCGAATCTCTCCACCTCCAACTCAATAGGCCGGGTCAAAAGACCCGGCCTTTTTTATGCTCAAAATTGCCGCACTTCTTGACTGTATCGAGAATGAGTCTTAGAATGGGGAAAAATGGTGTAGCCGTGAAAAAACCTTCTATCAATTTAGATAAACGCAAAATTGAAAGATTTTGCAAAAAGTATCACATTATTTATTTGGCTATTTTTGGTTCTGTTTTAACCTCGAATTTCTCAGCAAAAAGTGATATAGACATATTGGTCAAGTTCGAAAAAAAACATATCCCTCACCTTTTCAGCTTTGCTGGTATTGAATCGGAGCTTGGTGAAATTATTGGACGGCAAGTAGATTTAAAAACTCCAAATGATTTAAGCCCTCTCTTCCGGGATGAAGTCCTGACAAAAGCAAAGCCTATCTATGGAAAATAAAGACTTAATCCGCTTCAAACACATGCTCGAATCTGCCCAGGCCATCCTTTCTTTTTCTCAAGGAAGAAAAAGAATGGACTTGGATAAAGACCGATAGTTCCTCTCTGCTGTTGTAAGAGAATTTGAGATTATAGGCGAAGCCGCAGGAAAAATTTCTAAAAAAAACCAAAAGCGATTTCCTGAAATCCCCTGGAAAGACACTGTTGGAATGAGAAATCGCCTTATCCATGCCTATTTTCATATCGATCATGATGTCGTTTGGAGAACAGTTCGCGATTATTTACCATCTCTATGCCAGCATCTCGAACAAATCGTTACTGTTTTAGAGCAGAAATAAATTTTTTAGCAGCAAGACTATCAAGTTGTTGGCCAAATTCTCAGAAAAGACAATCAGGGGAAATTTCATGATTTCAGCCGAAGAGCGATATTCTAAGCACCAAGTCACTGTCCATGGACTCAAAATGGCATATAATGCAAAACTTCCCCAAGTCTATGGCACTCAATGGATCGGAAACAAGGGGGAGATTCGCCTTTACCAGGTAGAAGACATGGAGAAAGTCGATCAAAGACGAGCTGAAGGCGGCCTTTGTTCTATAGCTGAGTACAAAGAGAGTTTGAAAGAAGCGTACGACCTGAGCGATGAAGATTTTCAATAGACACGCGATGTGCAATTTTTTGAATATCAAAAAGTACCCACACGACCATTTTCGTGGCATCACGAAAATGGTTATATTTTTGAAGGTTATTCCATTCAAAAGTTCTGAATGCATCGCTCCACCTCCAATCACAAAAGACTCGGGATTTTCCGAGCCTTTTTATTGCTATGAACCAGGGAACACTCCCAGAAATGCCCATTAGTCAGTTGGTCTAAAAAGATTTGGCTGAGTATAGTGTGGTTATAAACAGCCAAATCTCTGTCGACTAAAATGATTTGGCTGAGTATAGTCTAGTTATAAACAGCCAAATCTTATGAGTTCTCTATGAAAAAAATCATTGGACGAAGACAAGAGCAGGAGTCCCTGAAAAAAATCTGGAACTCCAAAGGAGCCGAACTTGTTGCTATTTATGGTAGAAGGCGGGTAGGGAAAACGTTTTTAATTCGAGAATTTTTCGAGTCTCAGGGGCAATATTTTGAACTCGCTGGAAAAAAAGACTCCCCTCCAACTGAGCAATTAAAAAACTTTGCAGAAAGTTTTTCAAAAACTTTCTACCAAGGAATCGAATTACTCCCTCCGAAGAATTGGCGAGATGCCCTTGCTCTTCTTACTAGAGAAATAGAGAAAACTCCTACAAAAAAATATCTTCTTTTTTTTGATGAACTTCCCTGGCTAGCTACGCGGAAATCCGGATTCATTCAAGCTCTCGATTACTTCTGGAATTCCCATTGGAGCCGCATGCCAAATATTAAGGTTATTTTATGTGGTTCTGCTGCTAGTTGGATGCTAGAACACTTAATTAATGCCCGTGGAGGGCTTCACAATCGCCTCACACGCACGATGCAACTCCAGCCACTTAATCTATACGAAACTCAAGAATATCTACTTTCTCGAAAAGTACGGCTCAACGAGAAGCATCTCCTCGATCTTTATATGTGTATAGGGGGTATCCCATACTACTTGAATTACATCGAAGCAGGTAAGTCTGCGGAACAAAATATTCAAGAAATCTGCTTTAATGCAAATGGGATTTTATTTACAGAATTCAAGCGTCTATTTGAGTCTCTTTTCCAAAATGCTGAACTTAATTTGCGTATCGTCCGTGAAATAGCTAGTAAAAGGGAGGGCATTTCTAGAGAGGAGCTTCTCAAAAAACTTAGTGTTTCTTCAGGAGGAACATTTAACAAAAGACTAAATGAGCTAAAGGCCGCCGGATTCATCCAAGGATTTATCCCCTATCAACACAAAAAGAAAGAACAATATTTTCGAGTCATCGATGAATACTCATCATTTTATCTTACCTGGATCGATCCCATTGCCGAAAAAGGTTTCCCTCAACCGAATTACTGGAAACTTTGTACCCGGAATCCTCATTGGCTTTCCTGGACAGGCTATGCGTTTGAAAGTGTTTGCCTAAAACACCTTCCTCAAATCCTTCGTACCCTTCGCTTAGATTCCATAGCCTGTGAGATCGGAAACTGGCGTTTTGTCCCTACGAAGGGAAGCAAAGAAACTGGCGTGCAGATTGACCTCCTCTTTGATCGCCAAGACAATGCTGTAACTCTATGCGAAATCAAGTACAGAGCAAACAAATATGTAGTTGATAAGGCCTATGCGAAGGATCTCCAACGCAAACTGGATGTTTTCCAATTCAAAACAAAAACGCCCAAGCAATTATTTCTAGCACTCATCACAGTAAATGGCGTGAAGAAAAATCTATGGAGCGAGGATCTTATTACAAACCAAGTAGATCTTAAAGATCTTTTTAGACAGTGCTAATAGGAAGGTTAGCAAGTTATTGGCCAAATTCTCAGAAAAGACAATCAGGGGTAATTTCATGATTTCAGCAGAAGAGCGATATTCTAAGCACCAAGTCACTGTCCATGGACTCAAAATGGCATATATCGATGAGGGCGTAGGTGATCCGATCATCTTTCTTCATGGCAATCCATCCTCCTCTTATGAATGGCGTAATATCATCCCGCATCTTGTCAACATGGGTCGTTGCATTGCCCCGGATCTTATTGGAATGGGTGACTCAGATAAGCTAACCAATAGCGGGCCATCATCGTATCGCTTCATTGAACATCGCAAATACCTAGACGCATTTCTTGAAACACTTGATTTGCGAAATCGGATCACTTTAGTGCTTCATGATTGGGGTTCGGCGCTTGGCTTCGATTGGGCATATCGCCATCCCCATGCAATTCACGCTATTGCATACATGGAATCGTTTGTCAAACCGATTGACTCCTGGGATGCATGGCCTAAGGAAGCAGTCGCGTTGTTTCAGACAATACGATCGGATGGAGGAGAAGAATTAGTGCTCGACAAGAATTTTTTCGTAGAAACTATCTTACCGGCGGGCGTCTTGCGAAAATTATCGGATGCTGAAATGGCCGTCTACCGTCGACCTTACAAAAATCGGGGTGAATCGCGGCGGCCAACTTTGACATGGCCGCGTGAAATTCCTATAGCAGGCGAGCCCAAAGACGTCCACAATATCATCCAAACCTACGGCCAATGGCTTGCTTCTTCAGATATTCCAAAGCTGTTCATTGAGGCTATTCCCGGCGCGATGTTCGAATCACACCGGAATTTTGCCAAAACATGGCCGAACCAGACGCACGTAAAAATTACAGGTGGCCACTTTGTACAAGAAGACTCTCCAGACGAAACAGGAGCAGCTATCGTTGCATGGCTACAAAACATCAGAAAATGAATTCTTGATAGAGTCCCATTTGCAATTTTACTCCACATTGCGTAAAGCAATATGAAAGGAGAGAACTTATGTTCAAATCTATTCCCTTGCCAAAAGACAGTGAGCTTCCTGAATCTATTCAAAAAACGTTGCGTGCTCTTCCGGCGCTGAATGTTTTCCGTATGCTTGGCAATATCCCTCAGAGCTTTCACCCTTATGTTCAGCTGGCAAAATCACTTCTCGGTGAGGGAAAATTCCCTCCACGACTTCGCCAGATCGCGATTTTGCGACAGGCTCATCTACTCCAATCGCCTTATGAGTGGCATCAACATGTCTTTCTATCCCGTTCAAACGGAGTGAAGGATGCTGAAATGGAGGTGCTCAAAAAAGAAAATCCCGTCAAAAGCCTGGGAGCTGAGGAGAATTTTATGTGCCGCGTCTCGGATGAAATCACCCTACATGCCAAATTGACAGATGAGACGTTTCAAGAACTATTCAAACGGTATTCGGTTTCTCTAGGATCGGAACTGATTCTTTGCTTGAGCTATGTCAATATGCTTGGCCGTTTCATCAATTGCACTCGTGTTCAAATCGAAGAGACAAATCCCCTAGAAGGACGCACATCACCTACCGACTAAACAAGGAGCTAACGCATTTTACCTCATTCCAAGACCGGTTTTTTTAAATTCTCTTATTACAAACATCATCTCTATCCCGCTCGAGATAACCAGTGATAGGTTTGATAAAATGCCTGAGATTCTTGAACAACCCTTTGATAGCCAAGCTCTTTTGATATTTTTGTAATATCAATAGCTAAATTTTGTTTAGCATTAATTGTAGAGACATTAAAAATTGATTTTAAATTTGTGGGAAGATATTCCTTTTGAGAAATTTGAATCTTACCTTTCCATCCTAAAGCCGCCCCTATTTTTTGCACGATTTCCGAATAGGAAAGCGCAGAAGAATCGGCAACATGGTAGATTTTACCGGCAGCCTTTTCTTGAGTTACTCCCAGATAAATCGCTTCAATCACATTATCCACGTATCCCCAGGGACCCATCCAATTTGCAGTTTGAGCATCTAAAATGACGTCACGATCATCTTTTTGCCATTCAATAATGTTAGAAAAACGCTTCTGAACGTCCCCAGGTCCATATATCATCGGCAAACGCAACACAGTTCCTTGAATATTGGCATCATGCATAATCGTTTGTTCTACTTCAATTTTCTCATAATCTTGATCAATCCACAAAGGCATGACAGATGGGTCCATGCTTTTTAATGAATTTTTTAATAAAAATAGATTCTTACGCAAATTAGACGTTTCCGTCAGAGGGGTCGGCTCAATGCCTGAGGACCCACCCAAGAATACGTCATACGCCTGATACACATCGCAACTGCTAATCGCCACAACTCTTTTTGCAATACCCTTGCAAACTTTCAACAGATCAACGGCTTGTGCACGTGAACTTAAAATGATATCAAGAACGATTTCAGGGGCAAAAGAATGGATCTCACTTTTAGCCTTTTCCAATTCGCGCCTATTCCCATGGATTTCTCTAATCCCTGGAGGAAAGGCCACGGTTGTCTTACCTTGGTGCAACAATGCGATTTGATGATCTGATGCCAGACGCTGAACAAGTCTAGACCCAAGAAATCCTGTTCCGCCGATTAAAAGAATTTTCACGCTTAACCCTGTCTAAAAAGTGTACAACACGAGATAATAACCCACAAGATGATGAGGTGACGATGAGTCCATGTTTGGCATGCACTCTTTCCCTTACGCAAATTTTACGCACTAGACAGCAAAAAAATGGCTTAAACCGACTGAAATGACCTCAGACAGATATCGCAGGTTTGCCTTGCACAGCTAAAGGCTGTTGGCCCCTATGTATTCTAAAAAATTCCAGATGGGGAACGAGCTTGGATTCACCTGTGGAAAGATCCCTTTAGCGGACTGATAAATTGCCTCGCTTTCTTTTAAAATTGTGTCTATTTCAGACTTCGTAGGTTGGGCAGTACACTCTAAAAGCGCCGATATTCCCAAGCCCTGATTATATTTGTGAAGAGGAGAGTTTATATATTCTGAACTTGGCCCATGCCATTTCAGCAAAGGATCAATTATATAGAGTTTCTCAGATGCCAGTAAAGTGTCTAACGAAAAATTACCAGTACCGACAATTGAAGAAAGAATTGTCTCGGAAATACCCATGACAATAAATCCATGTGTATGTGCTGAGTTGTTTGGGTTAATCATTTGCAAGACGTGACACTTAAGATCTTGCATTGCCAAATTGTATAATACAACAGATGATTTTTCACGACAAATACCAACTCCAAATTTGGTCACAGCGATATCTGTGGACATTGAATGGATCTTTCCCATCCTTGAGGAGGCTTGATGACAAGAATCGCGAACCATCAGAGTCTTAAGATCGGCCTTGCAGCGGTCGACATAGCGCTGCTTATACTTCTGATATATCTTCATCGAATCATTATTCAGCGAAGTATCCAAATTCAGCTCAAGATCCGAAATGATATCCTCAGGAGCTATGATGGGTTCAACCAACTCCATCAATTTGGTACCGATTGATTTGTAATTCAGACCCATGGTAGAGGATTCCTGGACAGATGGATCTTTAGGGTTCTTCATTGATATGCAGATTGGTTTGTGTAAAGGCCAGTGTGTTCTTTGACAAGTTTCCCCGCAGTAAGTCTGAAAATGACATCCGATACATTTTTTAAGTTTGGCGTCTGTGCTCGTCTTTCCACATTGCCCACATGACTGATCTGAAGGCTTGGCACTTACGGGCACAGCCCCGGTATTTGAAGATATTCTTGCGTCAAAAGCCACTATGCCCTCTCTTCACCTTTGCAGGTAGATGTTTCTCATACAGAAAATACTACAGGTGATCAGGCATTAAAAACAATTTTTTTTGATAACCTGAAAGAACGAGAATCTTTGATCCGAGTATGCTGCTGAGTAAGTCTCATCTCGAATATGCCAAGCTTGCAGCCAGGATAATTTAGCATGCGTTGTTCCAGGACATGATTCGGCCATTTTGACCAATCCAAGGTTAATTGCGTCCGCTAAAATCGTTGTCAGGAGAGATGTTTTATCTGAGACCATGTTCCCTGTATTGAGGTGAGGGAAGTGCTTGCTAAAGCCGGTCCGATGTATTCAAAGGCGTGATTTTCAACCCAGCCTCGGTCATGATGACTGCATCCGGAAGGCTATTGGGGTTTGAAGCCCAAGGCTGTTTTTCAAAAAGATTATCGAGCTGTAGATGTACTACTGGCGAATGACTATCCACTCAATACTTCTCAGTATCTAAGGCGAACAACAGCCGCTATAGCACTCCTTAACGATGACGAACAGATGTTGGGTTATCTCTTTAAAAAGGGTGCGACATTTTCAATGTGAAAACCTTGGCTATATAGTACACCATGGTTATCAAAATGATCGCACCATTCAAAAGCTACTGTTCTTGAAAAACAAAGGAGTGAGTTTAAAGATTTCTCGCGAAGAATGGGTGTATTGCATACCCCCCCTCCCGCCGCTAGGACCTTTTAAATAGAGCTGACTAATCCCAGAGGGACGAGGGGGGGGTTATGCAACACACCCAGCAAAAACAGTACTAATAATTTTAATTATAAAACTAATGGTTTTATCTGCGTTTTTGGGTCATTTCTTGATTGAGAAATACCTTAGCTAAACCATTTTTTATCTAGCCTTCCACCAAGGCTAACGCAAACACATGTATATTCATAAAATTAGGTCATTTCCTGACATCATTTACGCAAATTTTACGCACTAGACTGCAAAAAAACGGCTAAAACAAGAATAAGCCAGAGCATTTGACACTCACTTAACCAGTTGATATTCTTGATGTGGTTTATTTTAGTTTGATCCAGTTTAAAAAATGTCATAGAGTTCGAATCTCTCCACCTCCAATGAAAATTAAGGCTTCGGATTAGGTTCCGAAGCCTTTTGTTTTTAGTGAAATAAAGAAGATCCACGAAACACAAAAATTGCTCAGCAAGATGCTTATTTACGCACTAGACTAGGGGATGTTTTTAAAGACAACAGAAAGACCTATCTTATCCCTGTCAAAAGTTCTGCAATAGCGTCTCTCCACCTTCAATCTATTTGAAGGCTTTACTTTTCAGAGTCACTGCTCCTTTTTCTCCATAAATTTTTGCCAAGAAAAAGAAGGTTGTTCTGAATAACTAGGGACAATGGCCGTCATTAGAAGCAACAGGCCAATAACAACAAAATTTTGCACAGCAGCGGATGCTTTTTCAGGAAAATCTCCATAGCCCAGGCTCCATAGCCAGAGAGCAAGGACTATCGTTACAAGATGGATTTTTCTTAATGGACGCCAAAAAGAAAGAAGAGCAAACAGGGCCACAAGGCAGGCACAAATAAAGTTATTCACCCAAAGAAACTTCTCTTCGGCAGGATAATGGAAAATAAAAGGGCTCAACGCTAACCAAAGAGCGATCATAACTTCAACAACACGTGCCCACATCTTAACTTTTCCTCAGATTTCTTTCTCGAATACACTCCTCACCGGCTTGATAAGCAATTTCTGATGCTTTTCCCCAAAACGTATCCCATACTACTCTTATGCTTTTACTTTTTATCCAAACTTTACGCAAAAAAAGAATAGACGACCAAATTTCATCATAGGCAAGAAAAACCAATACGAGCGATATGATGGCTGTGATCAAACAGAGAAAGCACCAGGCGCCCACAACAGTTCCCTGCATAAATACCAAAACAGCACTGACAATTCCCAGAGGTATCACATCTATGCCGAAAAGCATCACAAGCCAGGGTCGATCTTGCCAACGACGCGTTGAACCCGCTAACGCAAAGATAACATCGCCCAAATAAGCAAGTGCACCCATGATCGAATCAGGAATGCGGAACCATTTCCACATAATATCAGAGACTTCAGAGTCGAGAACTTGTTGAGACTGATCACCAAAAACAGGGTCCCATGCGTGATCAATCAATCGCCATTGATAAAGACCCATATAAACGGCGATTAAAACCGCACCCATGGCAAGACAACTGATAAGAATTCTCTGGCTCCATTTTGATGGATTATAAGTCCAGGGCTCAGGAATAGCTTCTAAATGAAAATTATTTTTCACACTTCTCTAATAGTTGAGAGATGACCTATGGCACAGCACTCTTAAAACTAAGCTTTAAATTATTTTTATATTTAATCCAATTAAAAGTTCTGGACGATGTAAAAAATGTTGCAAGTTTCAGAGGCAGTTGCAAAACTCCAGCGCATGTTAAAAAAGCCCCGTCCCCGAGTCCTACTCCCCCGAGTATGTGCTCTAGGGTCGAGATTTCCGGCCGCTGCATGGCTGGTAAACTGATCCAAAATCATCGTTTTATCCATGCGCTGAAGTTTTGCAACTGCCTCTTTATTGTTGGACAAAGATTTCATATATATTTATATTTTTTTATTTAAACAGGAGTTTTCATGCTTGCACATGTGAATAAGATGATAGGGCTGGTCTCTTTTAGTTTGTTGATGGTGCCTTTAGTTGCCGGTGAACAAAATAAAATCGCGTGGATTGGAGGCGGCCGTCGCATAAAGACACAAGCAGAAGCCTGTGAAGCTGCTCGAGAAAACTGTGAAACCACTGTTGAAAATCCTCCAGTGAGATGCGGCTATAACGCACCTGCTCTCATAACCTCCAACTGTAATGCTAACCTGTATGCAACCGCCTCTTTCATTTATTGGAGAGCCTCTGCAGACTATCTAACATATGGCTACATAAACAACTCATTCTCAGCAGATCCTAATTCACCGAAAAACTTTATTTTGCATGGAAAAGCTTTAGAACCCGATTTCAAGTATAGACCTGGATATAAGGTTGGATTAGGATATAAACTCCATCGTGATCGTTGGGATCTTTGTGCTGAATATACGCGCTTTCATCAGAGAACCCATACATTCAAGAGAGTGGCTCCAGGCGGACAAAATATGATCCCCGTCTGGCTCACGTTTGTTGAAGCCGCTTTGATTGGAGAAGAGTTCCAAAGTTGCTCTTCGAATTGGATCACCAATTTCGATATTGGTGATTTGGAACTGGGAAGAAGTTTTTTCTGCGGCCGTCACTTCACTCTAAGACCTTCCTTAGGACTAAGAGCTCTTTGGCTTCACCAGGAATACAATCTGACCTATGTCACACTGCTAATGGAGAACATCGCAAAATCAAACAGTCAATCGATTTCGTTTGGACTTGGTCCAAGACTTGCCCTCAATAATAATTGGAACTTTTACGATGGATTGAAAATTGTAGGAGATGTGGGTGTCAGCCTCTTAAATGTTTGGGATCGCGCTTCCAGCCATCACCATGTCCCATTTTTTGAATCTTTTGGGCTTGCAACAGACGAAACGTACGCAAATAAAAAAAACCTTAGCACGTTGAGACCTATTTTAGATCTTTCTTTGGGTATTGGGTGGGGACGTCCTTTTAACCATGATAAATGCGCCTTCGATCTTCAACTCACCTATGATTATTCGTTCTTTTGGGTTCAAGGATCTGTCCAGATTGGGCATCCACCTCTTGTCGTTCCAGGCGCGCCATTCCAAGTGGTTGTAGGTGATCCATCTTCAGGCATAGGAAACCTTTCTCTCCAAGGATTAACTGCAACTGTGAGGTTTGATTTTTAAATGAAAGCCGCTTTTTGTATTATCATTGCATTTTTGACATGCTGTCTACAAGCTAGTGTGATTCCTCCCTATGAAATCGGTGGTGTTAATGAGAATATGATTACGTTCACCAATGATGCCATCTTTCAAGTTCTCAGCCGTGATTTCGTCACATCTCAACCCTGGCAACCCGGAGATGAAGTTAAAATCACTTCGATGGAAGTGGGCTTGGTTGTTTCTGTCGTGCAATATACCCTCAGCCCAGTATTTCTCCTCGATAATCTAACAAGAACTGAAAAACGAATTGCCGTATCGCTACAAAAATCCCCGACGGTCCCCCATCAATACACTTACACAATCAACGCGATTGATTTTGAAGCTCAAGCGATAGAGCTTAGCGATGCATCGGTCTGGCGTTATCCCATGAACAACCAACGGCATGTAGCTGTTTGGAGGGTGGGAGATGTGATCATGATAGGGGTCAATAGTCTTGGCTCCTCTACTGTATATGACGCTATATTGATCAACACAGACAAGCAAAGTGTAATAAAGGCTCTTCAGCAGTAAAAGGGAGTTTTTTTGGCGTTCCATATGTAGAAAACATGAAGCGCCAGCCCAAAGAGGTGTATTACCTAATATCTACTTATTACCAAGTTATACTTAGATTCGGGTATAAGTTGGTATAATCATTGATTGCTATAGATATTATTAAAGACTACGGAAAGGCCTATCTTATACCATTTGCGAAAAATAAAGTCATATTTGACTGCGTCGGTTTAGCAACAAATTTTTAGTCTGAAGCAAGTTTGCCATTTCGCCGGGTTTTAACCCGGCTCTATAGTATTGAAGTGAGCAAGGCAATAGTTTGCCTTTGCGTGAGAGTGGTGACAATCTGCTGATTTTCACCTGTTTACAGCCCCGGTTAATAAGCTCATTGTTGAACACAGTGAATGGGATGCTCTCCTAAACCCAGTCCTGCACAGCTGGGATTGCGGCGAGGGACAGTTCAACGCAAAGATAACGGATCTCTCGGGCTGATAACTAGTTCATCCCACCCACTACCGCCTGAGCTCTCTTCATCTTTTTCACGGCTGAAAATAAAATCGGCCATTTCAACAATCACGACTTCGGCTGTGGTATAAACCAAATTTCCAGTCAGCATATGTCCACCAAATGTTTGACCTTTCTCATTTGAAACACTAAGATGGATATGGTGGCTTGTGTCATTAAAAGTCCCTGTAAGGGAGACAATTTCAAAATGTCCTTCTTGGGCCGTCCCTATCGGTTGATTGGCATATCTTAAATTAATATGCGTAAAACTGCCAACCACCGATAAAATTGCTCCAGCTCTTATCTGATTTTGTTTAGCCCAGTGCTTAAGCTCTTCTATGAAATCTTGTCCTGGTCTTAGCCGAAATACATGGGCAGTTATTTTTGAAGAAAATGAGTGAATAGGCGGAAACGTTTTTTCATTTACCATGTTAACATTCACTTTTCGCAAGGGCATACAGAAACCAATTGGACAGGAATAAGATGAGGAAAAAGAAAGAGCGAGAAACACCAGCGACATAAACACGTCCATCTCTTCCTGTAAACAAAGATAAGTTTTAAAAGTTTTCTTCTAAAAAAGCAAGCTCCGGTAAACTTGCTGCATTTAGTCGATTAAATCCCTCTCAAGATCCGATGAAAGACGAACCTTGATTTTGTAGACGTCCCCTAATACCATTCGCGAATGGTATAATCTTTCCATGTAAATTTAATTTTTAGTTGCTGTTTTGACAAAAAGCATTTTATGATGCTTTTCCATATGACAACAGCACAATGGATAGAGAATGCTCTTGCCAACCAGATCATTGAGGCGGCCATTGAAGTCCATGCGGTTTTGGGTGGGCCTGGATTGCTTGAGACTGTCTACGAGTCGGCCCTTTCTCATGAGCTTTCTTTACGAGGCATCCGTAGCCAGAGGCAGCTTCCTATTCCGGTGCGTTACAAAAATAGCGAAGTCAGGACGCCGCTTTTTTTAGACATTTTAGTTGAAAACAAGCTCATTATCGAAGTGAAGGCAACGTCTCAAGACTACCCGTTCTACCATGCACAGCTGATGACGCATCTCAAACTCGCTAAAATCCCTCATGGGCTATTGATCAACTTCGGGAAGAAAGAGCTCAGAGACGGACTGCACTACATGATAAATTCATGATCGTTGTGTTCCTAAAAAGCTGTCCTTAAAACCCAGGTTTCGTCAAATTTTTGGATTATTTTGGCCTCTCTTCGACTCCTGTGATTTGATTTCTTCTATTTTCCTCAGAATGAAATCGGCTCGCTCTGCGGAAGTCATTCCACCAGGAACTAAAATAAAGTTGTTATGGCTACAATAAATCGCATAAGTTGCGACTTCTAGCTCTGCTGCTTCTTGCGTGCTTTCTTTTCGAATTTCTGTTCGAGCGGTAGAGAAATTTGCACTATGCGGCATGATAAAAAATATCGCTTTATACCACTGGTTGAGATTGATCGGATTAAGAATCTGATTCACCTCAGATAAAGTCTTTGTTCCTGCAAGTCCATAAGTCATGGCAAAAGGGTATATATCAAAAATCCCCCTATCGACAAAAACTCTCTCCTCCTTAAACAACCACAGCTCCTCTCGCTCCAACTGTACTTTAAGAATATCCAAAGTAAAGTTTTCTTCCTTCCAAGGCTCGGAAATCCCCGCTTCAATTTTTCTAATAATCCAATCGGTAGCAGCTTCGTGGATGACGTTTTCCTGCCGTTTTTCCAACTCTTTAATAATCGAAGTCTTTCCCGAAGAGGGCCCTCCAGCAAGGGCATAGATCATCGCAGCAAGGCAAACTGTAAAAGGTATCATCTGAAAGCTCTCGGGTTAACAAGTATGTAAAGATAATCCATATTAAGAATTTCGGGATAGGTTCACAATCAATCAACTAACAACTGACTTGCTAAATCTTTGGCTAACTTGCCATCGATGGTACTGTTGATTCTCATGATGGCCTTCATGACGAGCCCCAGATCTTTTTTTGTCTTGGCTCCAGATTCAGCGATCGCTTGAATCACAATCTGCTTTGTTTCTTCAGGAGACAGCGCTTTGGGTAAAAACTCTTGGATGATGGCGAGTTCTCTTTTGAGCTGCTCTACAGTTTCAGAGCGGCTGACTACTTGAGCCTGCTCTAACGCTTCTTGCAGGTTGCCGTAATAGGTTTTGAATAGTTTGATGACATCAGCATCGGAGAGATTCGCTCGTGCATCAACAGCTAAAATTTTTGATTTGAGCATCCGCAAGGTCTCCAGCCGAACCTGATCACGGCTGCGCATTGCTTCTTTAAGCTCTGCATTGATTTTTTCAATCATTGTCATAGTATTTCCTCTCAAAATTCTTCACGGATTTTTTGTTTGAATTTTCCAGCTAAAGCCCAGCAAAAGCAAGGCTCTGAGACCTTTTCTTTAATACGCCAGCCTTTCGATGTCCGAACCAGCTTATCATTGTACCAAAGGCCCCAAATCACAACCTCCAGCGTATCCCCTTGTCTAGGGAGCTCTAAGGGATTATGGCAAAGGCAGCGGGACTTAGCTGAATCTCCTTCTATCTGTATTTTGTAGTTTGAGATCATATGCTGGCGAGGCAAGTCCCCCAAATTCTCAGCCAAGAATTTCTTAATGAGTGTTAAACCCCCTATGGGACCTCCGGCCTTCGAATAATCAATCTGAGCATCTTGTGTAAAAATTAGATCAAGCGCATCAAGATCTTTAGCGTCAATAGCAGAGCAATAATCGACTAATAGATCCATGATCTCAAAACGATCCGAAATTTCCTGCAACGTCATGGGCATAACCAAAAGAATAGAGCGGAATTGGTATTTTTCCTACCGAAAAATTGGTTAATCATTTGACCAAGACCGAAGAAGATCCGTGACCGCTCCGTGACCTCTTGGGGCGCTTCCAAGAACAGCTTCTAAGGCTTTTGCGCGACGATGTAGTGACAGGTTGTGACAAGCCCTTTGCGGTCGGCTTCGACAAATGCCTGGCCGTCTAACGTCAGACGGTCAAATAGCAGTTGGAAGTGGCGCGGGAGGATCTTGCACTTGACGCAGCCTTTGATAAGGCGTGCAGCCCAAGTAAAGAGGGTATCAGCTTTTTCAATGAGCGGCGCTTGGAGGCCGTTGATGCTAGCGTTTTCATTAATGAGAACTTTAAAGCCGGCTTTTTCTAATGCGCGGGTAAAGTCTTCAATACGTGGAGTCCCGATAGCGCCGATGAGTGGTTTGATCCGGCGCATGAGATCGGCGTGTTCTGGGTTTTTAGGATCGTACTTGTCAAGCTGAAACCAATCTAGGCAAGCAACTCTTCCTCCGGGTTTTAACACGCGATAGATGTCAGCAAACATCTTTTCTAAATCTTTTGAGTAACTGAAGACCTGGACCTGATAGACAGCATCTAAAGTCCCTCTTTCGAAAGGGAGCGGGAGTTTATTGAGATCTCCTTGGATAAAGTTTGTCTGATCAGTGAGGTTTTTACCGATGGCAAACCGTTTAGCGGCTGCCAATTGGCCAGTGTCGATGTTCATACCGGTGACATGAGCGCTGGTTTCAGTTGCCATATGGCTGGCGATCCGTCCCCTGCCGCAGCCGATATCTAAAATCCGTCCGCCTTTTTTCACATTGAGATCTTTGGCCATTTTCTTTTCGAAGAGTGTTTGGTTGGCAATAATCCCCTTCGACATGTCCATTATCGGAGGGATGTACATTTTTTCGACTTGCCCGATAGCACACAGGTGATTAAGGACGCTGTAGTAATCCACAAGCTTCTTTTGGACTTGGTTGTAATAGTCAGGACCCATGTCACGAATCAACTCTTTTTCATTAGCCCAATCGTGTTCATAAATCGTGTAGGAATTTAAAAAAGCGTCGATCTTCTCTTGAGGAAGTGTGTAGAGAGTTTTAAAAGACTTTAGGATTGTTGAAAGCCGATAAGCAAAGAAACTTAACTTGTTTTGGATGGTCATGAAAATCTCCTATTTTAGGCCCTTTTTAAAGATTTTTTAGATTAATTTCAATCGAGAAAATATTTGCTTAAATATACCCAAACAGCATCAGGCATGCCATGGCAATCATTGCAATATCTTCTGTGAGGGTTACTGTCGAAAGAGGCACATCCAAAACAGTTCCCATGCAGGCGCACCGAATATCTAGCCCTTTTCTTAGAGCTCTGATGACCCCGATAGCGCCTACTCCCATCACGATTATTGTCAGGAGGTAAGTCAAGGAAGGTACGCTGAAAGAAAGATACGCTAGCCCAAGGGCAAGTTCGATAATAGGATAGAGATAGGCGTAGACCCGGAATTTTCTCGCTACCAAATCATACATTTGGAAGCCTTTAGCAAATCCAGCTGGATGAAACAGTTTGAGCATGGCAAACTGACACAAAAAAAAGCCCATGAAATAGTGCATCCAAATAAAAAGACCCTCATGCGTCAGGGCCGCTGCCCCTGCTGCTGCCACCAGGATAAGGACAAATAAAGGCCAATACCGTCCGATTTTGTTCATAAGATAAGGTTCCTTTTTTGGTGGTGCAATTAAGGTTAGGCCACAGGGGCTTCCGTAATGGCCATATTCCTTGAGTATAAAAAAATGGCTTATTTAAAAGGCCACAATTTCTATAATACAGTTGCGATTTCACGATTTATCTCAAAAAAAGGGATGATGCAATTAAGATTAGGCCACAGAGGCTTCCGTGTCGAGAGACTATGTGTGGAACTAGCCTAACATTTATTGCGCCACCAAAAAAGGAGAGCAAATGACAGAGATTAATACATCTTGGAATCTGGCCAACATAGATCATAGCTGGGTTAAAAGGAATCAGGACCAAATTCAGTCCCATGAGGCCTGGAACGAAAAGCTTCTAGAAAAAGATGCGGAAAATATCATGAAAGATAAAGAGCCCTACACCTTCATTTTGCGTAAGGGAGAAAACAAAAACTCTTACTTTATCTCTTATGTAAAAGAAGACCTTTCGATTAAGCACCAGGGCTTTGTGCTTGAATTGAATAGAAAGGGATGGTTTTACCGCAATGGAGTCACATCTGGTTTAGCAGAAATCCTGGAGACAGATCTTTATAAGCTAATTCCCCAGATGATGCATTGCGATCAATCTGCCTGTAAACCGTTGGCCAGCTAAGTGCAACCTTGATTAGCAAGTGGTTAAGTCGGCCTTCTAAGTCCATTTTGAAGGGGGATTTAAGGACTTTAGTCCGCATTTCTCTTCCTCTCATGTTTTTTTTGCTTTGTGATACGCTAACGGTGTTTACGGAACGTATCTTCCTCTCCCATTACTCGGTTCATGGAGTACACGCATCACTGAATGGAACGTATTTAGCTAGCATTTTCCAGAGCCCTTGCGTTGCTATTGCTGCAATAGGACAGGTTTTTGTCGGATTTTACCAGGGTAGTGGAGAGCTCAAACGCATTGGACCCTGTATTTGGCAATTGGTCTGGTTTTCGTTGTTTTCTCTTTTGATCACCTTTCCTCTGGGGATGTGGGCATCTTCTGCTTATTTTAAAAACACAGTAATTCAACAGGCAGGAGCTGAATATTTTAAGATCTTAGCTTTTGGAAATTTCCTTTTCCCATTGAATGCGGCTCTTTCTTCTTTTTACTTAGGAAGAGGCAGGCCTTTTTTTGTGACATCCTTGATGCTGACCTCTTACGCACTTAATTTGTTATTCAGCTGGATATTTATTTTTGGGATTGGAGGACTTACAAGCTTAGGAATCAAGGGAGCTGCATTAGCCAAATGCATAGGTCTTGGATTTAGCTGTTGTGTGCTTTTTTGGGCTTTTTTAACGAAAAAAAATCGAGAAGTCTATGAGACCCACCGATGGCAGTTTTCTGTCAAAGCCCTATGGTCCTATATGCATTCTGGAATGGTGCGAGCTTTTGGGTATCTATCCTCAAAATTCTGGTGGGTTGCTGTTTCCTATCTCATGATAAAAAAAGGCGGACAATACCAAGATGTCCTCACAATTGGCGGAACGCTGATCAGTTTTTTGGCTTTCACAGCGACAGGACTCTATCAAGCCATTTTAACGATCTCCTCCAACCTTCTAGGGGCAAAAAAATATGTTGAAAACTGGAGACTTTTACGCTCTTTTACCCTTTACACTTGTATAATCGGTGCTGCCCTAGCTATCCCGCTCTTTTGGTTTCCTCGTTCATTGATCTATTTTTTTGATGCATCTTCCCAAAGCATTTTTAAAGAGACATTTACATTAATCCATCACTGGATATGGATCTATCTGATTGCGATTGTGCTTCAAATGAGTCTATGTGCTCTTATCGTAGCAGCCAGGGACTTAAAACTTCAGTTTTATTGCTATCTCTTATGCGGCTTGTCTTCTTTTCTTCCTGTTTATCTCATGATGTACAGAGGAACGCTATCCGCAGATAGACTTTGGAGTATTATGTCTTTTGAGAATCTTATTTTGGGAGCTATTTTCTTTTTCAGATTCTGTCAAAGAAACCGTAACGAAATTAGAGAGGCAAAAAATGCGCCCATTTAAAATTCATCAGGAACTTGGTATGAGAAACGCTGAGATTTTTCTTTTTTAGTGCATTCGGAATGAAATTGTAGAGAGGAATCACAGGCATTTCCTCTAAAAGCAACTTTTCAGCTTGCAAATAGTGACCTGCTCTCAATTTGGTATTAGTCTCTCTTTCGGCAAGATCCAAAATTTGTTGATAATTCTTATCTTTCCATTTTGAAAAATTGATTGGCTCTTTTGAATTTTTGAAGGCATGGAGGGTATACATGGGATCGTTAATCCATGACTGCCAGCCCATTAATCCTAGTTGAAAATCTCCTTCTGTCATTTTGGAAAACAAGGTTTTCCATTCCATCGGCTCAACTTGGCATTTAATTCCTAGTACACTTTCCCACTGCTCTTTGACAAATTCAGCTGCACGGTTTCTGACAGGTCCTAGGAGGTGAATTAAAGGAATGATGGGAAAAGCTTTTAAGGAAATACCAATCTCTTTTAATCCTTCCTCAAATAAAGCTTGCGCCTTTTTTGGGTTGAAAAAAGAAAGGGTACTGTGCTGAATCTGTCTATGCTCTATAGGAAGCGGGCTTACAGCAAGCGCAAGGTGTAAAACGGTTTCAAGTCTTTTTCTATCAATGGCTATTGCCATCGCTTGACGAATTTTTTTATTATCGAAAGGGAAAATCTGTGTATTAAACACATACCAATACACAACACTATGAGTGAAATCAACAGTCTCGTCGTTTTCATGCGGAATAAAACTAGGATCCCATGTACCTAGAGGATCACCTATCCAATGGTTGTGATTATTTTGGAACATTTCATAGCATTGGTATCGATTGGCTTTCACAAAAACTGCCTGATCTAATTTAATGTTATTGATATCCCAGTACAGTGAATTTTTTATGAGTTCATACCCTGCGTTACGATTATTTTTACTTAACTGGAAAGCCCCATTACAAACATAAGACTCCCTTTCTTCTAAAGGCCAGTTGGGATGAAGTTGATCGATTAATCGATGGACGGGTGAATAAAGGGTATGTGCTGTGAGCTCAAGGAAATAGGGTGTTGGAGTTTCTAGCTCCACCTTTAAGGCCAACTCGTCTAAAGCTTTTACTCCTACTGTGTCTATTGATAAAATTCCTTCCTTTGCAGCTTTTTAATTTTTGATAGGATAGAAAAGATAGGCGAAGGGTGTTTTAAAGCTCGGAGAGAGAATTTTTTTCCAAGCATATTCGAAGTCAAAAGCTGATACAACAGAACCATCAGACCATCTTGAGGTGCGAAGCTTAAAAAAATAGGTCTTTAGATCGGAAGAGATCTCAACCCTTTTGGCAATGCCATAGTCTATGGCGCCTTCTTTATTTTCTCTCATCAAGCCTTCGAATAGCATTTTTAAAATGACCGATGAAATCTGATCCCCTCCGATACGAGGATCTAGAGAAACCACTGTGGGCTCCAATCCAAGTTTTAAGATTTGTTGATTTTCAACTTTTTTCCTCCAATCTTTTAACGCTTCATCTAGAGCTTTTGAGAGTTGATCTATTACCTGTTGCTTAGCTGTTAGGACGACATAACCCAAAAAGTAAGTATTTTGAATATATTGCATCGATGTAACGACTTCTGCTTGTATAAGTCCCAAAGAGGAGAAAATGTTATCCACGACCTCTTTTAAGGTGATATCAGGAGAGCGAATCATGATAAAGAATTGATCGCCTTGCACTTCACATTTCAAAAAAGAGTCGGACGATTTAGTGATATTAACGCCATAAGCGTCAATGAACAGCGTAAAGAATACTTTCAGAACCGCAGTAGGCAAGGTAGCCTGAGTTTCAATGGGACTTAAAGAGTAAAAGAAATTCTCAAGCAGGTCAGGATTTTGAAAAGGAGTCGTTGGGAAAGCTTCGGTAAAGGAAGTTAATGCCTCGCGCTGTTTCAAAATGATTCCACCATTGAAATCTCTAAATTCCCCTACTGCCTCTATCAAAGCTTGGCTGATCTTTTGGCGAGCTCGGTAAAAGTTCAAGGATAAGTCTCCTCGGAGTAGGAGATGATCTTTTGTCATGACAACTCTAAAGACATTCGCTTCAATAGGGTATTTTTTTCTGAGGTATCTGACGATTTGGCATCGATCCTGCAGAAAAGCACAATCTCCTTGTTGTTTTGCTAAGCTTTCCAGGACAGTCGATTGTCCTTGTTGATGGACACAAACCAGGATCACTGTGAAGATGACTTCCTGATCTGTTTGTTGATCAAAAAGAATCATCACCTGCGGTAAATCGGATACTTGGTGTATTTCACGGCTTAAAGTAAGAATACTTCTGAGAACCTCTTCTTCATTTCTAACCATAAAGACGGAGGGGACCAGCTTCTGAACACAGTATTTGATCTCACGCTTCAGCAAATTCTTTAAAAGCATAATTTCTTCTTTGCTAAAAACAAGTCCGCTTCTCTTACTAATCTCAAAATAGAGCGTCTTTACGCTGCTTTTAGAGCTCTGGAAAGTATAGACAGAACCTGTCACCAACTGAGCTTCGGAAACAGATTTACGAATCGTGGAAAGAACATGCTCTTCATCGAATGCTTCGTATTTATTTTTTAAATGGGCATGGGTGAGAATACCCAAAACAGGCTTGGAGCCGAATGTGAATCGCAATGAAAAAGTTAAGACACGTACATCATAGCAATTTTGCAAGGGAGAAATGGCGATATTTTTTAAAAGGTTATAGCGAATGAAGTGGATCGAATAGGCTAATCGGGCCAGGTGCTTTGGCGATCTCTGGCTAATGAAATCTATTTCTAAATTAGCGTTAATGCGGTCTAATTCCTTAAGGACAGAACTCCCAATGACTTGAGGAAATTTTTGTCTTAATCTTTCTAAAAGGCTACGGGCAATAGAAATTTTCATCCCATTGGTCAGAGCGTCAAGGCTATTATCGCTGATCTTGGTTGGCTTTGTATCCCGATTGACTAGACTGTTTAAGAGAGATGGAATTTCAGTTTCTTGAGACATATTTATCCGCGGTTTGCGATCTCTTTCCCTGGATGGGACTATTCTAGTCGTTTCACAATTTAGCCGCTGCTAGATTATGAATCGCTCTCTTCGCCGCAATCCCGACTTTCAGGGATAGCACTAGGGTGTGTCCCTAAACCATGATCAGGATGCTTTGCTACTAGAATTTCACTAGAAACGCGTAAAAATTTTTCGCCATATTATTTCAATATGGCGAAAAATTTTTACGCGTTTCTAGTGGATTCTAGTACACAAATCATCCGATCGAGGTTTAGGGACACGCCCTAATCAGCTCTGTAAAAACTTTACTTGAAAATAATCCTCAGCCTTTTTACAAGGAGGAAAAGGAGTGATTATGGAATTATCCTTGTTTTTAGCTAAGTTGCTTGGTGTGTATATGTTAATCGTTGCGGCGGAGTTAATCCTGCGCCGTCACGAGTTCGAAGGAGCAGTGAGAGATTTCGCTGCTTCCAAGGGCCTGATCGTATTCTCAGGTTCTGTTTCTTTGATGTTAGGCCTTGCCGTTGCTATCGGTCATCCGATTTACGAGTTCAACTTCCGAGGACTGATTACCTTAATCGGTTACATCTTGATCCTCAGAGGGATCTGGAGAATGGCATTCCCTTCACGCCTTCAAAAAAGGATGGCGACTTGCTTCCATCAAGGCTACAGAGAATGCTTAATTATCTTGATCATCCTCGGGATCTACTTGACCTACACTGGATTTAATCAAGTCATGATTCCTTAATTCATTTTCAAAACCCGTCCTTGTTTAAACAGGGCGGGTTTTTCATTTTTACTCAGAGACTCACTCATAATAAGCGCTCTCCCAGCCGCCGCCAAGGGCTTTGAACAGCACGACTAGATCGAGTAACTTGGCAGTGTCGCTCTTGAGGACATCTTGCTGTGATTCGTTGAGCTGCCGCTGCGAATCGAGGACACTCAGGAGGCTCACGAGTCCTTTGGCATTTCTCTGCTCGCTTAAGCCCACGAGATCTTGGTACCGCTCAGTCGCTTCCCGTCTTTCTTTGCAAATTTTGAGATCTTGAGTAAACGTGATCAAGGCAGATTCGGCTTCTTCGAGGGCATTTAAAACCGTCTGCTGATATTTATGTGCGGTTGCAGCTGTCTCTGCGCGTGCAGCTTTCAAATTCCCCATCAGGCGTCCTCCTTCAAAGATCGGCATCATGATATCGCCGCCAAGGGCCCAGGTCTTGCTTCCCCAATTAAACAGATTTTTCAGCATCAGCGATTGCAATCCTCCATCTCCGATCAGTGTGATCGTCGGGAAAAATCTTGCCACAGCAATCCCTTCGTTGGCAGTCGCTGCAGCTAAAGCGCGTTCAACACGGCGGATGTCAGGCCTTCTGCGGAGCAAATCCGAACGAAGTCCCACAGCAACAGTATCGGGAGCTTTCGGCAAAGGCTGAGGAACTTTCAACTCCTCTACTAAAGTTTCAGGGACAGCGCCTATCAGCATCGAAAGTGTGTAGATATTGCGATAGATCTGCGCTTCGATATCCGGCAGAAGCGCTCTTTCGGAAGCCAGCATTGCTCGGATATTCTCATCCTCAAGAAGGCTAACATAGCCTGTCTCGTACTGCTTATGGACCAAGACAGCTTTCTTTTCTAAAATACCGATATTTTTTTCGATGAGTTTAGACCTTTGCTGAGAACTTCTCAGCTCCATATAATTGCGGGCGATTTCCGCCATGACAGAGATGAGCACATCGCTTCTTTGCTCAATCGACACTCCAATCACAGCTTCAGCAGCTTCGACAGTTCGCCTCGTCTTTCCAAAAAGATCGATTTCCCATTTCGCATCGAAAAGAGCGTTATAGAGCGGCTGAATTTGAGGAAATTGGGGATTGAGCGCAAGTCCTGTCGTGGGAGAGATCGTTCCTGGAAGATTTCCGACGCTCGGCTGGCTGGCAAAGAGAGGCCCATTTTTACTAAAATAGGTCTTGGTGGCATTCACATCGGCGTTGATGATGGGAAAAAACGAAGAAGCCGCAATCTGACGGAGGGCGCGGGCGATTAAAATAGTCGAGGTTGCGGTGAGCACATCGTTGTTGTGCTCTGAAGCCATCTCAATATATTTTGTCAGCAGAGGATCTTCAAACACATCCCACCACTTGATGAGAGGCGCATCGGAAGAAGCCACTGCATTTTCAGAATTCCATGTATCGGTGATCGTATTTTCCGGCGCTTGGTAATTAGGGCCAACCGCGCATCCTGTTAAAATAACCGTGAGCCAAATTTTTTTCATTGCAACCTCCTGCGGAAAAATAGGCCGGCCCCAACAATATTGACAAAGCCGATGATGAGTAGCGGCCAAATATTTGTAAAAACGATCCTTCCCGGCATCGCCTTAAGAAAAAGTCCTTTCGAAATAATCAGCATGTATTTGAGTGGGATAATCGCTGTAAACGGCTGGAGCCATGTCGGCATGTTTTCAATGGGTGTGGCATAGCCCGACAATAAAACCGACGGCATCATAAAGACAAAGGTCCCCAGCATTGCTTGTTGCTGCGTCGCTGAAAGAGAAGAGATAAAAAGGCCAACACCGCTGACCGAAGTCACAAAAATGATCAAGCTTCCCAGGTAGAGGAGAAGCGATCCGGTGAAAGGAACTCCCAAGACCAACGTGCCGATCGTGAACATCAGCATCCCTTCCAAAAAACCGATAATAATGCCCGGGACAATCTTTCCGATGAGAATTTCCCAAGGAACTAGCGGAGAAACCAGAAGCTGGTCAAAAGTCCCAAGCTCCCGTTCCCTTGCCACCGATTGCGTCGTCACAACCAAACAGGTGAGCATCGATAAAATGCCGACGAGGCAAGGAATGTTATACCAAAAATACTGCGTATTCGGATTGAACCAAAAGCGAGGAACAAGTTTGATATTCTGAACCACTTGCGCATGAGCCGTGTAGTCGTTATTGAACTGATTGATGATTTGATTGGTATAACCACCGACAATCTGCGCAGTATTGGTTTTTCTTCCATCGAAAATCAGCTGCACAGTGGCAGGTTTGCCTGCATCGAGATTGCGAGAAAACTGTTGATCGATCGAAACGACCATTACTCCTTTTTGCAAATCGATAAAAGGGCCGATCTCCTCAACACCTTTCAAGAAAATGATATTGTTATTGAAAATCTTCGTGCCGTAAAACCGTTCGACGAGCAAAAACCCTTGCTCTCCTGCATCGCGGTTCAAGATGCCGATCGGAACATTTTTCACGTCGAGCGTCGCTGCAAAGGTAAAGATCACCAGCTGGACAATCGGCGGCAGCAGGATCGAAATACGCACCTTGCGGTCCCGCAGCACCGTCAGAAGCTCTTTCCAGATGAGGGAGCCGATTCTTTTCAATCCAACCTCTTGACTGTTTTAGAAGCGGTGATGAGAAAAAAGACCACTCCAATTCCCAAGATTGGGACCATATCCATGATGAGCAAAGGCCAGACATTGCCGACTAAAAAAAGGCTCTGCAGGCTTTGCACGAAGTACTTGGCCGGAATGATGTAGGTCAGCATCTGGATCCATCTCGGCATACTGTGAATCTCAAAAAGAAACCCCGATAAAATATAGGCAGGTAAAAATGCCGTGACGAGAGTGATCTGATAAGCAAAGATCTGATTTTTGGTGATCGTTGAGATCATGAGCCCAAGCCCAAGAGCGCAAAACAAAAACAGCGCTGAAATCAGCAAGAGAACAAAGAATGAGCCTCGGAGCGGCAAATCGTAAAAAACAATCGAGAGCACGACACTGATGATCATCGAAATCATCCCCAAGCAAAAATACGGGATCACTTTGGCTATCACCAGTTCCCAAATGCCGACGGTCGTCGACATGAGCGCTTCCATGGTTCCTCTCTCCCATTCCCTTGCCACTACAAGCGCTGTTAAAAGAGAACCGATCAGTGTCATGATAATCGCCAACGACCCTGAAAGCAGAAAGAAGCGGCTCTCCAACTGCTCATTATACCAAAATCTCGGCTCGGAGTGAATCAGCGGAGCCGAAACCTCAATGCCCTGTGATATCGTCTCTTGCACCAGCCAATTGGCAAAAACTCCCTGCGCGTAGTTTTGCACAAAGTTAGCCGTATTGGTTTCACTGGCGTCAGCAATCACCTGAATGGGGGCAACTTGATCCGGCCTATTGCGGTATTGTGTGAAGTACGAAGGAACGATGAACATCCCCCGGATAGCACCGCTCGTCAAATCATCTTGCAGAGCACGTCTGTCCCGGACGATTTTGACGTCAAAATATCGAGAATCGGTGAGCGATTTAGCAAAACTCTGGACATCAGGGGCCGTATCTTCCATCACCAGGCCTACTCTTAAATGGTCTAAATCTAGCGAAACACCCGAGCCATAGAGAAAAATCAGCAAGAGCGGCAAAAACACCGTGATTAAAATACTGCTCGGATCGCGCATGATCTGAAAAAACTCTTTGACCATGAGCGCACGCATCCTGCGCGCTCTTCCCTGCTTATACTCTGGAGCGATGAATTTTTCATTTTGACCTGCGTGAAAGCTCTCTTCTTTCCACTTACTCATGCTCTTCGATCATTTGTATAAACGCATCTTCCAGCGTTGGATTTGGATTTTTTTCCGATTTCACTTTATCTTTGAGGGCATTCGGGGTGTCCATCTGGATGATCTTTCCCCCGTAGATAAGCGCAATCCGGTCGCAATATTCCGCTTCTCCCATAAAGTGGGTCGTGATCATGATTGTCACCCCTTTCCCCACAAGTCCGTTGATGTGGTTCCAAAATTCTCTTCGCGTGATCGGATCGACTCCGGAGGTCGGCTCATCCAAGAAAAGGACCTCGGGGTGGTGCATGTTGGCGCACGCTAAGCTTAGGCGCTGTTTAAATCCAAGCGGCAGCGTCTCGGAGGAGATATTTAAATACGGCCCCAAGCTAAAAACATCGATCATTTCATCGATTGCAGCTTTTTTTTCTGCATTCTTCAAATTGTAAACACCGGCAAAAAATTCCAGGTTCTGTCTGACGCTCAAATTTCCATAGAGGGAGAATTTCTGCGCCATGTAGCCAAGCCTTGCCCTAGCCTGCCCCGGTGCCAGCAAAAGATCGAGCCCGTTGACAAACGCCTCTCCGGAGGTAGGTTTCAAAAGTCCGCAGAGCATTTTAAACGTCGTTGTCTTGCCTGCGCCATTAGGACCTAAGAGTCCAAAAATCTCCCCTTTTTTCACCGTTAGAGATATCCCATCAACAGCGGTAAACGTTCCAAATTTTCTGATGAGCTTTTTTGCAATCACTGCCGGCTCTTCGTCGTTTTTTACAACTGGCGCAAGATCGGCCAGCTTCGACTCTCCTCCAGGACCTCCTCCCAAAATATCGATAAAGGCGTCTTCAAACCGAGGCGCTACGCTTTCCATTTTTACGCCCTTAACTTCAATCCCTTTCTCCCGGACGACAATTCTCAAGTCACTCCCCTGAATCACTCCGTCCGTCACATTCTTATCTTTCAAGAGCTCAAAGAGCAGTTTACGCCGGTCGCCTTCAATTTGCGTGATTTCAAAAACTCTACCTTCGACCCGCTCTGTCAATTTCTTAGGATCCCCGCTGAAGAGAAGCTTCCCCTCATTGAGCAGCAGCACCGTGTTGCATTTTTCCGCTTCATCCAAATACGCAGTGCTCCACAAGACCGAAATACCGTCATCGAGCAGCACATTGACCATTTTCCATAGCTCGCGCCGAGAAATTGGATCGACCCCGACGCTCGGCTCATCGAGCAGAAGAAAGGCCGGCTTTTTCACTAACGCGCAGGCAAGCCCTAGTTTTTGTTTCATCCCACCCGAGAGATTTTTTGCCAAAAATCCCGTGAACGGTTTCAGCCCGGTAAACTCGAGCAGTTTTTCACATACCTCTTCCTTTTCTTTTCCAAGGACATTTCTTAGATGGGCATATAAATCGAGGTTTTGCTGGACGGTGAGATCTTCATAGAGCCCGAACTTCTGCGGCATATAGCCCGTCAGGTAGTGGATAAACTCAAAATCTTTGATCGTATCGTATCCTTCGACGGTGATCGTGCCGGAAGTCGGCGTTAAAAGCCCTGCCATCAAGCGAATGAGGGTCGTTTTCCCCGCACCGTCGGGGCCGACAAGGCCGATAATTTTTCCTTTTGAGATCGAGACATTGATGTCTTTCAAAGCCGGAGCCTGCTGGGGAGAGAATAGCTTGGTGAGATCCTGAATCTCGACAAGTGCTTCGCTCAAAGGTAACTCCGTTATTTGATGTTCAATTTCACGGTGACAGGCATTCCCTGCACAAGCTGATTGTCAGGATTGTCTGCATAGACACGAATGCGGTAAACGAGATCAGTTCTTAGCTGTGTCGATTCGACTGTCTTGGGAGTAAATTCTGCCACGGGTGAAATAAAGCCTACCGTCCCAGAATATTTCCTTCCTGTATCGGTATAAACTTCTGCCGCCATCCCGTAATGGACTTTCCCCAGCTCAGGTTCGCTGACATATGCCCGGATCCACACCGGCGAACTCACCGATAACGTATAAACTGGGTCGGCGGGATTGACCACAGTTCCCGGCTCACGGATCCGCGTCAAAATAATTCCATTTGTCGGTGCATAGGCCTTGGTGTAAGAAAGGTTGTCTTTAGCAATCGCAATGTTTGCTTCTGCTGCTTCTAAATCAGAAATGAGCTGATCGCGCCTGGCCTCTGCATTGTCAAGGTCTTCCTGCGAAACAGCCCCGATGCCGATCAATTCCAAACGCCGTTTCAATAAAATTTCAGCATTCTCCAGATTTGCTTTGACCGATTCAGCCGATGCTAGAGCCTCTTTCAGCTGACTGTCATACGGGGTATCATCCATTGAGCACATCAAACTTCCCTCAGAAACCTTGTCGCCTTCTTCAAAGAGGAGTTGTTTGACTTGTCCGCTCACCCTAAAGCCGATATCGACCTGACGGACATCGACATTCCCGTAGAGAGTAATACGATTAATATCTTTTTTCTCAGTATAAGCACGATCAATTAAAACGATGATGATCGCAGTCAAAGCTAGAATAACAATGACAATTAGAATGTTTTTTTTCATGCCCGCTTAGAGACTGTTGTCGAATTAAGGCTTCGTCGATTTTATGGATTATTTTGGCCTTTTTTTGGCTTGCATGAGAGGGGCCATATCAACTTGCGTATATGGGCCCCTCTCATGCAAGCCAAAAAAAGGCTCAAAAGAACCATAAAATCGACAGAAGCTTATTTCAACAACAGTCTCTTAATTCCCATCTATCTCTCAATGAAAATAAAGGCAATGACTTTCTAAAATTCGAACTCTTTCTTCTTTTGTTCGAGAAGCTCGTAGAGCTCGTAAAGCTCAGCCTCAAGCTGCTCAATTTGCTTTTTTCGGATGCCTTGGGCTTTGATCTGCTGGGCTGTCTCGATGCTTTGCTTTTGTTCTTCTTCCAAGGCCACGATCTGCTGCTCAATCGTATGAATCTGCTTTTCTATTGGCTTGATTACAGCAGCTCTTTTAGCGACCTGTTCAGCCCGTTCTTTTCGGACGCTCTGCTGCGCTGTTTTAGGAGCCGCTTTCTTTTTCTCGTCCCAGCCGATCTTTTCTAAAAACTCATCGTAATTACCTAAAAAAACCGTCTGCTTTGCCTCTTCGCAAAGAACAATCTTATTCAATGCCAGCCGCTTTAAAATGAGCTCGCTGTGCGTTACGATGACCACCGACCCTCCAAAATCTTCTAACGCATCGATCAAAGCTTCAATCGACTCAATATCAAGATGGTGGGTTGGTTCGTCCAGCAAAAGAAGATTGCAAGGTTTTGCGACGATTTTTCCGAGCAGCACACGGCTTTTTTCTCCCCCCGATAGGACAGAGATTTTCTTGGCCGAGAGCGTTCCGCTAAACATCATCGCTCCAGCGATTCCTTTGATCTCGGTATAGTTTAAGGTCGGATTAGCAAGAGCGATCTCTTCTTCGATCATATGGCTGCTGTCAAGACGGTCGACATGTGTCTGTCCAAAATACCCTATCCGGGTGTTATCGGAGAACTCTAATTCCCCTTTTTGCGGAGTTAAATCGACTCCCAGAAGCCGAAGCAACGTCGATTTTCCTCTTCCGTTCTTTCCGATGATCGCAATCCTCTCTCCTTTTTCAATTTCGATTGAAAAATCTTCAATCAAAGGCTCCTCTGTATAAGAAAATTGCAGATGTTTCGCCTGGAGCATCTTTTTCCCCGGAAATGGAGCCTCTTGGAATGTGAAGGATAGCTCAGACATTGCATTGAGTTTTTCTAAGACCGGCTCTCGCTCGATCATCTTCATTTTTGATTGAGCCAGCGTTGCTTTCGAAGCTTTTGCGCCAAAACGGTCGACAAAACTCTGAAGATGTTCTTTTTTCTTTTCTGATTTGATCCGGCTTTTTTCATGGAGTTCTTCTTCCATCAAGATCTGCTGGAAAAAATCGATCGTAGTCCCTTTGATTTTCCGAAGCTTTTCCCGATGGATTCCCATAGTATGCGTAGTGACAGCATCCATGAACTCGCGGTCATGCGAAATCAAAATGAACTCTCCTTGCCACCGACTTAAGAAATTCTGCAGCCATCGGATCGACAAGATATCGAGATAGTTCGTCGGTTCGTCCAACAAGAGACAGTTAGGCTCGGACACCAGCACTTTAGACAAGTTCAGTCGGAGCTGATAACCACCAGAGAAATCGGTCGGCGCCTTCTCCAGATCTTCTTCCATAAATCCAAGGCCAAATAGAATTTTTTCCGCTTTATAAATATCGTCTTTTTCATGTTCTGGAAGACCAAGAGCCGCCTCTTGGATCAATGTCGGCTCTGTAAACTGAATGTGCTGTTTTAAATAACCAATCCGATAGTTCTTCGGGATCGCAACCGTCCCAACATCCGGCTCCATTTCTCCATTAATCAATCTAAATAATGTTGACTTGCCCGAGCCGTTTCTTCCAACAAGGCCGCACCGCTCCCCTTTCTGAAGAGTAAAACACGCCTCTTCAAAAAGCGGATGACCAGCAAAAGCAAGACCGACCTGATCAAATTGAATCATGAAAATCCCATTAATAAGTGGACATTCTAACGAGATTTGTCCTATATGTCATTAGGATTGGAGACTATAGATTCATGCCAAAAGTCGACAAATTAGCTGATTTGCCCTGCGTAAAGGAAAATATTTATTCGGATCAGCTCGCCAATAAATGTACAACGTTGAGTTAAAGAATCTCAGCTGCAATCGCGGCCAGCTGCGAACGCTCGGTTCTTTCGAGGAACATCTGACCATAGCCTGCATAATCGCGCATTTTGCCAATGACATAGGTGAGCGCATTCGAATCTTTATCGAGATACGGATTATCAATCTGCGTCGGATCCCCCGTGAGGACAACCTTCGTCCCTTTTCCTGCACGAGAAATGATCGTTTTGACTTCATGGGGGGTCAGGTTCTGCGCTTCATCGATGATGATATACATCTTAGGAAGAGACCGGCCCCGGATATAGGTCACCGCTTCCATCTCCAGCTTTTTGCTGTCCATGATCCATTGCTGAGCATCTGCTCCATTGCCAATGCCGCTTGTCGATTGGCAGAGAAATTCTAAGTTGTCATAGATCGGCTGCATCCAATGGTACAGCTTCTCTTCTTTCGTCCCCGGCAGATAACCAATGTCTTTTCCAAGAGGAATGATCGGACGGCTCACCAATATCTTCGTATAGACATTTTCATCAAAAACTTTGCGCAGCCCCGCAGCTAAGGCAAGAAGCGTTTTTCCCGTTCCTGCAGGACCAATGAGCGTGACGAGAGAAATGTCATCGCGCAGCAACAGATCCATTGCACATTTTTGTTCCACATTGAGCGGCTGAATGCCCCAGACATCTTTGGAGAGCTTCATCAAAGGTTCAAGCTTTTTCGTTGCCGCATTAAACTTACAGACAGCAGACGACTGCTCAGCACATGTCATGATACAGTATTCATTCGGAGAAAAATCTTGAATATCTAATGAAACGGCATTGTCTTTGAAGAACATATCGATGTCCCGCTTAGGCACTTCGATTTTTCGATACCCTTTGTAGATATTCTCATAAGAGAATTTTAGGTTTTCATAATCTTCTGCTTCCAGACCGATCGCCTCAGCTTTCACACGGGTCACAAAATCCTTGGAGACTAAGACAACTTCGTCACCTTGTTCTTTCAAGAGAAATGAAATGAGCAAAATCTTATTCGTCGGACGATCCAGCGGAAGCGGGAATGTCTTTTTCTCAGGAGGCCGGAGTTCCACATGCACTTTGATCCGGATTTTGTTGTCGATCTCAACGCCGTCGGTCAAATTACCGGTTTTAAGGTTTTTTAAAGAATCGATATACCGCATGACATGACGAGCGTTTTTTCCGACCTCTTCGGAAGACCGTTTCATCGAGTCGAGTTCTTCTAAGACAACCAAAGGGATGACGACATCGCTATCTTTGAATTTTTTGATTGAGTCCGGATCATGCAATAGGACGTTTGTGTCGATCACAAAGGTTTTGCGGGCCACTTTTCTTCCTCCCTCTACAAATTTTTCAAGAATAACTTCAGAATGAGTTTCGATACGACGCCTCCGTTTATTATATATTATCTTTTTGCGCAGCATAGCCAAACCCTATATGCCTGACAATAATATTTTACAACTAGCTTAATATCAATAAATTACAACACAATCTCAGCACTCAATCGTATAATTTGCTAAATTGATTGACCGAGAAAACCCCATTTCTTATAATGAGTCCGTACCCCATGAGGTTTATATGAAAATCACCGACAAAATCTTAAGCTTACCTCCTTATATCTCAACAGCTTGGAAAAACATTGTTTCGATCCATGTTGAGACCCGCCCCTATGGCCATGTTCTCCTGATAGAGCTCATCACCGGCACTAAGGTCGAAGTCCCTCATTTAGACCCCAAACTCATGGAGAAAATCTTCCAGATGCATGCAATGGTTCTTGAAAAAGAGAACCCTCCGATCGCAACCCAAACATTTGCATTTCCTCTTCCTTTCCCTATCGAAGGACTCACCTCCGTCCTCCAACACAACCCCGAACAAGCTAACACTCCCCCTCTTCCTCCCGAGATCCTCGAGAAAATCCAGTCTCTCAAAGGCACCCTCCCTGAAGAGATCGCCCAAAGCCAAAAAGCCGAGCCGCATTGCAACTGCCCCTATTGTCAAATCACCCGAGCTCTAACAAATGTCGAACATCCAGCCCAGATTGAAGAAGAAGTCTCCGCCGCAGATTTGACCTTCCGCTCTTGGGACATCAAGCAAGAGGCCGAAAAACTCTACTCTGTCACCAATCCTCTCGATCTTAAAGAACACTATAATGTCTTCCTAGGCGAGCCTGTCGGCTGCACCTGCGGGACTAAAAATTGCGAACATATCCAAGCTGTCCTACGCAGTTGATCATTTCTCTTTAAGAGCCTGTGCTCAAACTAAGGCTTCGTCATTTTTGAAGTTCTTTTGAGCCTCTTTTCGATTCAAATGAAGGGGTCAATATACGTTAGTTGATATTGACCCCTTCATTTGAATCGAAAAGAGGCTCAAAAGAACTTCAAAAATGACAGAAGCTTAGTTTGAGAACAGTCTCTGAGACAAAAAATTTTATATATCTTAATAATTCTGCAGACTATGATGGTGAAATTCTAATCGGCTAAGGATTGGCCGAGAACACAAGAAAGGAGAAAATTTATGTTAGATGGAATACCACAAGCTGCGGGTAAATTTTTATTAGGAGTTGCCGGAGTGTGCGTAATTGGTCATACTGGCTCAAACACAGTTGGGATCGTGGCAGAAGCCTTACGCCGTGCGATCAGACAATTCTATGAAAAAGTGACAGAGGCAGACTCAGAGACAACTGACATGATCAAGTGGAAGCTGAGAGCCTTCACGCCCTACCGCTCAGTAAGAGATTGGCAAACGCTGGGAGTTTATGCGCTTTGCAATATCACCGTGTGTACAATTGCTCTCTTTGTTGCACATCGATTCATGCCCTCAGCCGTGACAAGCACGAATTCCCTTTTACAGAAGATTGTCCCCTTTCAACTCACACCCGAGTTCCTTCTGACAAGATACGCAGGTCTTTAATTCTCACAATCCCACTCCACTTATGTGGAGTGGGATTTTTTTTTACTGCATCTTTTTATTCCTCTAACCTATACTGTGCCCCTTCTAATCTTTAATGAAGATTGGACAAAACGAAAATAAGGAGTTTTTTATGACAGCATTAGCAGGAACAAACTGGTCTATTGGCTACGTAGTCGATGCACTACTCTCAGCCGCTTTCACTTTATGCGTGGGTCGTCTTGGCTTACAGGGGATAACAAAAGTTTCAGTCGTTGCAAGCCGTGGAGTGAACGAACTGTTGAAAATGTGTTATTTCGACACTTCAAAAACAGACACTCTTGCTCATAAACTAGCTACTTGGGTTCCTGAACCATTATCCAATATCGTCAAAGATGACAGCGGTTATAACGATACATGTGTCGTAACGGTAAATAATACACCTGTTACCAAATACAAGCATGGCACCATCTTTCTTCTCGTTTCTGGACTTGCTCTCTCTCTCTTTGCCTTGATCGCTCTCGAAATGAAAGAGTCTCTCTGGAGACCAGCAAACCCAATCCTCAACCACGTACTCAGCTACATAAGCCCATTCCGTGCTGTAATGGGACAATCTTGGGTTGCTAATGGCATCAATTCCATGGTTGGAGCCGCAAAATCTCGACTCTAATGTCGAGAGCTTTGATTTAACTCCCATTTGGCTCGACTAAATGGGAGTTTTTTTTATTCATATGACTGCGGAGATTGCCTTAGGTGTTTCTTTTCCCCATGATGCTTCTTATTCGAGAGCATCTTCTCTTTCGATCGGCGGGACCGGCGCCGTTTTTGACGACGGATCTTTTCCATCTGCTGCTGCTTTTGGCTTTTAACCTTGCTCACCTGCGACTCGAATCGATCACAAAGTTCCCGGCGAGCAATATACCGGTTCAGTTCGCGTGATCGATCCTGCTGGCACTTGACCTCGATCCCGGTCGGAAGATGTTTTAAATAGACACAGGAGGAGGTTTTGTTGACCTTCTGTCCGCCCCTACCCGATCCTAAAATAAACTTTTCCACGACATCCTCTTCCCGGATGCCCAGCCGTTCCATTCTGCGGTAAAGCTCTTCGATTTTTTCCTTGCTAATCATTCTTGTATTATAACAAACAGAGAAATAGTTGACTTGGAAATTAAGAATACATAGATAGAAGTAATGGATAAAGAAATCGTTATTGTCACGGGCAGCTGCGGAAGAATCGGAGCTAACATCTGCAAAAGACTCGGCAAAGAATACCACATTATCGGCTTCGAGCTTTTGAAAGCCCTCTATGCCGTTGCCGATGAAGAACTCGTCCCCGTCGATCTTTCTTCCGACGAAAGCGTCCATCAGGCGTTTGAACATATCCGAGCAAACTACGGCACCCGGATTGCAGCGGTGATCCATTTGGCTGCCTATTACAGCTTTGACCAGCAGCATTCTCCTCTGTATGAGACAGTCACGGTCAAAGGGACCGAAAGGCTTTTAAAGGCCCTGCAAGGTTTTGAAGTCGGCCAATTTATCTTTTCCAGCACCATGCTTGTCCATGCCCCTTGTACCCCTGGCCACCCGATCAATGAAGCATGGCCTATCGATCCCAAATGGGACTATCCCCTCTCGAAAGTTCATACCGAACAATTGATCCATGAGCTCCGAGGCAACATGCCGACCGTCATCATGCGAATCGCTGGGGTTTATGATGATAAATGCCACTCCATCCCGATCAGCCATCAAATTCAACGGATCTATGAAAAACAGTTAGAAAGCCGCTTTTTCCCTGGCGATCTACACCATGGAGCCGCTTTCTTGCACATGAATGATCTCGTCGATGCGATTGAAATGGCCGTCCGGATGCGAAAGACACTCCCTCCGGATCTTGTCGTCCTGCTCGGCGAGCCCACAACGCTCAGCTATGACGATCTCCAAAATGAGATCAGTCAATTATTATTCAATAAGCGCTTTACAACATTTAGAATTCCGAAAATCATTGCGAAAATCGGCGCTTGGATCCAATGCCATCTCCCCTTCATTCCTTCTCCGTTCATCAAGCCATGGATGATCGATCTCGCCGACGACCATTACGAGCTCGACATCTCCAAAGCCAAAAAAATCTTAGGCTGGCTGCCCAAAAATAACCTAAAGTCCTCACTTGTCAAAATGATCGACAGCCTCAAAAAAGATCCCGTCCGGTGGTACAAAGACAACCAACTCGGTATCTCTAAAAAACAGTAGAATTACCCGTTTCTATTTGTTAGAGTCTAGTGCTCCTTAACAAAAGTTTTTGATGTTTGGGCTGTGTCAAAGCCTTGGGGTTCAACGATCGTAAAGCTAGCTGTATTAACTTAATACAGCGCGCTTTACGATCGTTGAACCGCAAGAGCTTTCACATCAGCTCAAACGTCAAAAACTTTTGTTAAGGAGCACTAGTCTATGCCAACCATTTTAGTCCCCTATACAGATGGATCAACTGTCTTAGAAGGGTTCGCAGCCAATACCACTGCCGAAAAGCGGCCTATTGTCATTTTATGCCATGCGTGGAGCGGACGGGACCCCTTTATCTGTGAAAAAGCCGAAATGATGGCCCGCTGGGGCTATGTCGGATTTGCTCTCGATATGTATGGCAAGGGCGTCATCGGAAAATCGAAAGAAGAAAATGCATCTCTAAAAAAACCATTCTTTGATGATCGCTCTCTCCTGCAAAGACGACTTCTCAAAGGGTACGAAGCGGCTAGCGCACACCGTTATGGCGATCCCCAAAAGATCGCTGTTTTGGGATTTGGGTTTGGCGGCTTGTGTGCCTTAGACCTTGCCCGCAGCGGAGTCGATTTAAGAGGCGCTATCAGTGTCTATGGCCATTATGAAGCCCCGCTAGAGAAAAAACCGATCAAAACCAAGATTTTACTCTTGCAAGGCTATGATGATCCGATCGTCAGCCAAGAACAGCTTAGAGGATTTGCCGATGAGCTCACAAAGGAAAAAGTCGACTGGCAAGCTCATGTCTACGGGAGCACAATGCATGCCTTTATGAATCCTACGGTGAATATGCCTGAGGCAGGCCTGCTCTACAATCCCGCTTCTTCTCAAAGAGCCTGGCACACTATCCAAGCCTTTTTAGAAGAAGTTTTTAGTTTGTAATGGCGTACCGTTTATGGACGGTTTCCCAATTGATATTGTTGAAAAAAGCTTCGATATACGCTGCACGATCAAGCAGATAGTCGATCATATAGGCATGCTCAAAGACATCCATGACCAGAATTGGCTTTCCTCCGGCCAAATGACCCAGATCGTGCTCATTAATCCAGGTATTAAATAAATGTCCCGCTTGAGAATCAAAATAGAGAACGGCCCAGCCGATGCCCCGCAAGGCGCCAGTCGCAACAAAATCGGCCTTCCACTTTTCATAGCTGCCAAAGTCTGCCACGAGCTGAGCATACAGTGGAGCACTGGAATCGAGCGAACCTTTCCCACCTAAATTTTCAAAATAAAATTCATGCAGACGCATTCCATCGAACTCCCAGCCAAACCGCCGTTTAATCTCCGCATATTCTGGGGAGCGGTTTTTGCCCGCTGCTGCGAGATCGGATAAGGTATGATAAAGCAGATTCGTATTAGAGACATAGCCTTGATAGAGTTTGAAGTGGATCTGAAGCGCCTTATCGCTAAATCCTTCCATCCCCAGAAGAGAAGAATAGTCCCTAGCCTGATACAGCGCTGCAGCCTCTTTTTTCTGTGGCGGCTGCGCAAAATACCCAATCAGAGTCGTCGAAAAGAACAGGAAACAGACCGCCCAAAGCCAGTTTTTCTTCTTCATCGAGAATGAATATAGCACTATTGCTTTATTTTTTCTTCTTCTCTTGATTTAAAAGCTCGACTTTTCCCGTGTGAAAATTATAATACGCCGGAACAACCATGAGTTTCTTTTTAGCAATCAAACTGCTCAGCAGCGGATTTTTTTTGAGCTGATCGGCCACCATTTCAGCATTGGTCTTGATCGTATTTTCAAGCCGGTTGGTCTTTTGAGTTTTTGTAGCGTCGGCAGCTGGCTGGAGCATTTCAGCGACCGATTCAATATCTTTTGTTTTTCCTGCAAGGACCGCATCGATCGCACCGCAATTCTCATGTCCTAAGACCATGATGAGGCACGAATTGAGATAAATCACTGAATAATCAATGCTGTCCTGTTCTAAGGGCCCAATGACATTCCCTGCGACTCTCACAATGAAGAGATCGCCGATCCCCTGGTCAAAAACAATCTCCGGAGCCACTCTCGAATCTGAACAGCCAACAATAACAGTATGAGGTGTTTGTTTAGAAATGAGCTCTTGGCGCCGCTCGCTTGTTCTATCTAAGTGAAGAGACTTATCTTGAGAGAACCGTTGATTCCCCTCCATCAAGTTCTTAAGCGCCTGTTCAGGCGTTAAACTATAGAGTGAAAGTTGAATCAGAGCAAAAAAAACGGCTGCAATCTTTTTCATAGATACCCATGGTTTGATATCCGGATATCACATTTGTCTATTAACCTCAATTTTGGGTTCGATTCGCTCGCTGCCATGAAGAGTTTTGGCGAATTTCTCTCTTTTTTGCCTCATGAATAGAACCTTCGGCTATGCATTTCGGCAAAAAAGAGAGAAATTCGCTCAAAATCTCCTATGGCAACGAGGAAAACGAATCCAAAACTGGGGTTATTAATGAAAAACCCTCCTCTACTTTTCAGCAGAGGAAGGTTGCAGAACTCTAAGACCGGACGTAGATCAATCCAATGGTTGATGAGCTATTAGGAAGCGCTCCCTTAGGATCTTTCCACTTATTGAGGATATCATACTCAATATAGCCATCAATGGGTTTAAAACGGACTTTGTAAAAACCTGGCTTGCTAGGAGCAATCAGGGTGAAGTTCTCTTTAGACTCTTGATCAATAATTCCCCTGCCGATATCGATAGCGGTCTCAGCTTTCTCTTGGCCTTTAAATCCGATGAGCAAACAGTGGTATTTGATGTTTTTGAGTTGGTCTTTATCTAGAATGCATTTGAGATGACCCTCAATACGCTCCCCCGGTTTGACAATAGCCACCATACGATGGTCATTGAACGTGACATCTGACACCGTCGCTGGACCTACAGTTGTTTGTTCATGGAATTTTTTTCGGAAATAGGTTTGGAGGTCTTCGACTTTTTCCCCAAACTTCTTGATGCCTTTTTTGACATTTTCTTTCGTGTTTTCAGCGATCTCTCCCGTCTTATCTACGCCCTTTTTCAGATTCTCAGCAGACGTATCGATGCCGCTCTTGATCTTGTCGCCGGTCGTTTGTGCTTGCAACAGAGTGGAAGAACCTAATGAGAACACAACCATTGCCAGAAAAATACCTCGTTTGACTTTCAATGTATAGTCTTTCATAAAAACCTCCAATTTCTTTACTACTATTTTTTTACCGCTTTGCGGCCTCATTTGTGACTCCATTGAACCACATACAAATAGTCTAAGATCGTCTGAATTATTTAGCAATCAACTATGAACATTCATGCGGGATGTCAATTTTTCCTCAACCGTTTTGATCGATTTTTTCTCCCTGGGTCTCCATTTAATCTCGGCTTTGGGGGTGATCATGAGCCTTTTCTCGCACTCTTGAATAATCGTTTCATGGACTACTTTTCCTTTTTCCGTGAGTTCAATGTACAGTGTCCCATCTTCAAATTGCGCTCTAAGCAAGTCTTTCTCAATGAAGAGGAGGACATAAGCAAGCCGCGATCCCCTATTCATATCCTGCAATTCACGATAAACAAAACTTTCAAAGGCTAAAATTTCATCCGCTGACAGATCTTTAATCCCCAAACTTTCTGTCACTTCAAGCCCTATTTTTCCCATGGCTGAATCATAATGCAGCCATTTTAGCCGCCCGCTGAGGACTAAATATAACGTCACTCCCACGACAAAAAAGGCGATCAAAATCCAAGAAATCGACACGATAAATTGATAAATATCCATATCCCCTCCCTTTCTCAACCTTCTTGTCACAATGATCGCGCTTCTGTTAATTAAAGAAAATGGCCTCTAAACATAAGTTCGATCTTCGGGCAAGCACGGTAAAACGCCACTGCAAGGGTGGGTAAATTCCGTTCTGCAAGTATTTGCCGCCAGGTGCGCATACCGAGTAGGCTCCGGCAACCGATACCCTCTTAAAGAGGCTTGCACAAGTTTAATAGCTGTTGGAAGTGAAATTTTATGCCCGCAAGAGATGATCAATGGATTCGATCGCGCTTTTGTTCGTAGCAACATCCCAATCGTGCGATTTTTCCATACCAAAGGAACTTGTGCGCCCACTTCAGAACCCAAAGAACCTTTAGGCTTGCCGACTAAAATCGATTTCGCCACTCCAATTGCCGGAATGTCTAACAAAACTCCCAGATGGCCGGCAATCCCAAGACCCCTTGGATGAGCGATTCCATGCCCATCGACAAATAAAATCGACGGCTTTGTGCTCAGTTTTTTAAATGTTTCAACAAGCGCCGGAGCTTCTCTAAATCCGAGCAGTCCCGGCATATAAGGAAAACTCTGTTTGTAGGCGATCGCTGCTGTCTCTTTGACTTCCAAAGCATCGGAAAGCACGACTGTCGAAGCATAAATCATTTTTTTAGGATCGTAGAGGTTGTTGCTAACATCCATCCCACCCATCAGCTGGCAATCTTGGAAGTCATCTTTTACAATTACCCTTGCGGCCATAGCGGCCTGGGCCTCTTTTGCTTCTTCAATGGAACCTGGAAAAAGCCATTCTGTTGGAATCTCCATTTCTCCATTCTATCCTTTATTTTCTTTACAACCATCTTAGTTTTGGATAACTAGAGGATATATAGGAGGGATTTATGTTCAAATCCAAGAAAAAATTGATAGGACTCGTCCTTTTGTTGGCGGGTGTTGTTCTTTTCATTTTTGCTAAATATGAAATCAACCGTGTCGGCAATGCCAAAGCAATGGTCAGCCGAGGAACTGGCATGTTTTCTGGCAATGCTGCCAGCGCTGTCGGTGGATATGCTGAAGGCAAACTCAGCGCCTACGACGCTCCCTTAATGCTGTGCGAAATCGGCGGACTCGTCCTTGTCGTATTAGGAGCAGGAATGCTCTATTTTGGACGCAAAAAATCATAACCTAAAGGAAACTATTTATGCTTACCTGGGCTGTTATTTTTCTCGTGATTGCCATCATCGCTGCGATGTTCGGCTTTCGAGATGTTGCGAACATCGCAACACAAGTCGCTAAAGTCCTGTTCTTTATCTTCCTCATCCTCTTTGTTGTTTCGTTAATCCTACACTATATACCTGCAACGACAATTTAAGTTTCACCCTAAAAATTCCCATCCTGAGACCTCTCAGGATGGGCCCTTTTCAAGAAAAATCTTTGACAAAGAATAACTTTACTTAGGAGATAAGGTCCCTTTATGGTACTATTTTGCTTTAATTCCAGAAGAAAACAAAAACATGTCATTCCACGATTTAATCGAAGAACCAAAGATTTTAAAAGCCCTTGAAGATTTAGGCTACACCGAACCGACTCCCATTCAAAAACAAGGCATTCCACTCATCCTCACCGGATGCGATTTACGCGGCTCTGCCCAAACCGGAACAGGTAAAACAGCAGCTTTTATTCTCCCAGCTCTTTGCAAATTAGCAAAATCTTCTCAAACGCACGGCCGCGGACCTCGCATCGTGATTTTAGTCCCGACGCGCGAACTCGCCATCCAAGTCGCAGAAGAAGCGACAAAATACAGCAAATATCTCGACCGAGTCAAGACCGTCTGTATTTACGGCGGAGCCCCTTATCCGATTCAAAACCGACAACTGGCCCGTCCTTATGAGATCCTCGTTGCAACCCCAGGACGACTTATCGACCATATCAATCGCGGAAAGATCAATTTCTCGCGTGTCGAGATGTTCATCTTGGATGAGGCCGACCGGATGCTCGATATGGGATTCATTGGACCTGTGGAGGAGATTGCGGAATCAATCCCTGATTCACGTCAAACGCTGATGTTTTCCGCGACGCTTAAAGGCAGCGTCATGAAACTCTCCGAACGTCTCCTAAAAAGTCCGCAAGAGATCACCATTGCCCATGATCCCGCAAAGCACGATAACATCGATCAGCGGCTGCACCATGTCGACAATCTCGAACACAAATACAAACTGCTCGACCATATCTTAAGCGGCAAAGATATCACTCAAGCGATTGTCTTTACCCGTACCAAACACCATGCCGACCAGCTCGTCGATAAACTCATCAAAAAAGGGTTCCGTGCAGGCGCTCTCCATGGCAATATGAACCAGCGTCAACGAACGAAAACAATCATGAGACTCCGACAAGGAGAGATCCGGATTCTCGTTGCAACTGATGTCGCTGCCCGCGGAATCGATATTCCAGCCATCAGCCACGTGATAAATTTTGATCTGCCTGAAAACGAAGAAGACTACGTTCACCGCATTGGAAGAACAGGCCGCGCCGGCGCAACAGGCGTCGCTCTCTCGTTTGCCACTTCAAAAGAGATGGGCTTTGTCCGTCAAATTGAGAAATTCACCCACCAAAAGATGGCGCCTCATACCATTTCCGGATTAGAACCGCGAACAAAGACGCATGCCTCTTCCACCCCAGGCTTTGTTTCCCAAGGAAACCTCCGACCAAAGCAGAAGAAAAATCACTTTCGCCGTTTTTCTAGAAGATAGTTTCAAGAGTCTTTAGCTTTTCCATCTGCTGAAGGTTCCACTGATCTGTGCTATAGAGAGTTTCGAACCAAGCTCCCAAGATTTCTTTCAGAACCGGTGCCGATGTCAGCCTCAAGCTCAATGCCAGCACATTGGCATGATTCCAAATCCTAGCGCCCTTGGCTGTTTCCGCATCACTACAGAGCGCTGCGCGGATTCCAGGGACTTTGTTGGCAACAATGGAACATCCCGTCCCTGTCCAACACAGCACAATCCCCTCATCTGCCTTCCCTTCCTTGATCTGCTGCATGGCCCTCAACGTAACATCGGGCCAGTCGATCGATTTTTCACCTGCACGGGGACCCACATAAACAGATCTTAAGAACATGAAAGGCCCTCCTCTATCACTCCTGGTGCAGCCTCTCAGCTCCTCTATTCATACGGACTATGAAACAATAGAAACCAATACATACTATAGTTACAACCAAGCAGCTCTCATAGCCCAGTATACGACCGTAAAACTCTAAACACTGGTTCTTTTCAAATGAAGGCTGTAGATGGTCACAGCTGTGGCGGTAGGCGCTTCTTCTAAAAATCTGGTGTAAAACCAATGTTATCAATCCTGCTGCTGCTATTGATCCTTTTTGCAGTGTTGTAGTGCCCTGATATGCGTTGGGAGCGTGCGTTGCATTTATCGTTGCCATAAGTGCCTCCTTTTAGTGAGTATTTGAGTATCCGGTTTGAAACACGCCTTAATTATTTACCTCCGGAGACATCTAGGCAATATTTTTATATACGCTTGTTGTTTAAACACGTCTGCCATACAATGGTCTACTCTTAACTACAAGTGTGTATGTCAATTTTTGGTAATGATACTGTAACATATGGAAAACCTGCGTCTCCCAGTTCGCACAATCTGCCTTTTGTCACCACTGCTCCAGTCCAAGCGTCGATCGATAAAGCGTACTTGACCTGGTTAGAGATCAGCAAGCTCCTAATGGCTTTTCCTCAACGCGTCCAACTTGTTGGCGATACGGTGGTATTCGAAGGTCCCGTGACCATTATTTCACCTTTAAGCATAACAAGACGGTTTGCCATGCAATCTTTAGTGGGAATAGCCACTGGAACCTGCCTCCTTGCATTTATTGCCCTATTAATCTCAAGGGAGCTTCGCAATGGAACCCCTCTATCCAAGAAACTATTAACCGTCGCAGTTGTCAGCCTTGGTTGTGGCGGCGCCATAGCTGGATTCTACGGTACCGGACTCTTCCTTGCTCTTGCTAAGCCAGGCGTTTATTTTTACAACGTCTCAAGCTTCATCCCGTAAGAGCGGTCCCCGGCATCGCCGAGGCCTGGAACGATATACCCTTTCTCATTGAGTATGGGATCAGTGGCTGCAGCAAAGATCTTGATGTTCGGATTATGGTCTAAAATGCGTTCAATTCCCTTTTTCGCAGCGATTGCACATACGAGAATAATTTGCTTCGGATTTTGCTTTTCAACGATTTTAATCGCGTCTAACAGCGATCCGCCGGTTGCCAGCATTGTATCGGCAATGATCACGCATTTACCATGGACATTGGGGATGCCGATATAGCTAATAGCAGCTTTCAGGGTCTCTTCATTGCGGGCCATGCCTAAGAATCCGGCTTCTGCATTCGGAAAAACTTTTTGCATGCCGATCATCATCGGAATGCCACCGCGCAAGATGGTGATGAGCACAGGATCTTCATCGCAGAGTGCATGGACCGCCTTTGATCGCATTAACGTTTCAATCTCGACGTGTTTGGTATTGAGATCTTGCAAAACCTCTAAAGTCAAGTATTCTCCAATTTTCTCTAAAGCCTTTCTGAAGTGCTTTTTATCAGTGCTGGGATCTCGAATCTCATGGACAAGCTGGCTAAGCACAAGCCGATCTTTCAAGATCTCTGGACATGCTTTTGAAAAAGAGAGCAATAAAACCAGCAAAAGACAAACTTTAAAACAACGCATGGAATTTCCTCGGGTTGAAAATTCCAGTTACTATGAACCTATCCCCATATTCTTAACAATTGATTTTTGATGCCCCTTTTTGTCGGATTCTGAGATTGCTTCGAAGGGCATACTTGAGAAAGTAGGCCAAGAAGCAACCTCGGAATCCGGCAAAAAAGGCGCAAAAAGCAATTGTTAAGAATATGGGGATAGGTTCGTACTCTAAAGGATGTTATTTCAGTCAACTTCAGGAATCACCGGAACGAATTGAGAAACATCCGGTTTTTTGGAAAAGAAAGGGAAATCTTCTTGCGTCGCCGGAAGCCATGTTTGATTTCTCCCAAAGCAAAGCATTTTTCCACGGACGATCAAGTTGCCGTCTTCCACCCAAAGCTCTGCGCGGTAGACATTTCCTTTTTGGGGATCGACGATTTTGCCTTTGCAGTGCGACCCTTTTTTGAGATCATAAATGAAGTCTAATCCACAATAAAACGGCCGTCCGACAACACCCGGAGCTCGATCTTGCGGCGCTTCAATGGTTTCTTCCATCACGCCTTCTTTGTTGTAAGTGCCGACAATCCGTCCGTAGTATTTATCACGGTATTCATAGATTGCCACTAAACACCCAGGTTTGCCGGTCTTTTCATCAATTGATTTCCAAAAGCCCAAAATACTCTCAGCGCAAAGACTCGAGCAGCAAAGAAGTAAGTAGATAAGTCTCATAAAATCCTCTACTTTCTTTTTTTACCTTCTCGAGAAAAAGGTCAATACTTAATTTATCCATCCCTTCTGGAGATACGGAAGGGCAAACTGCATGAAAGCACTGGGATCGGTATATTGAGAGGTGAGAATCGTTTGGCGCATTTCTAAAAGCGCGGCGTTGCCTTTAAAGAAAAAGCCCATGAGCTGTTTGAGTTTATTCACACGTGTTTTATCCGGGATCTCTGCAGGCACCGTGCTCTGATAGACCTGAAAGTACTGCATGAGGTCGTCCCACTTTGGAACATACGACACTCCTGCATAATGGGCCTTGATTTGATGGAAGATGAATGGATTGATAATACTGCCTCTTCCAATCATGAGCGCATCGCAACCGGTGTGCGAGACCATTTTCAGCGCATCTGCAACAGTCAGGATGTCACCATTGCCGACAACAGGAATGGTTAAAAGAGATTTGGCCTCAGCGATTAAATCCCAATTTGCCGGAGGGCCATAACCATCGGCCTTGGTCCGTGGATGGAGCGTGAGATACCGGATGCCGCTTTCTTGGGCTGCAAACAAATTTTCCTTGAAAAGCGACGTATCGTCAAATCCCGATCGCATCTTCAATGTGACAGGGATTGAAACGGCCTGCACGATCGATTTGGCAACTTCGTGGAGAAAATCAGGCTCTTTGAGCAAGCTTGAACCGGCGCCTTTTCCCGTTACGGTATTGGAAGGGCACCCGCAATTTAAATCGATGCGGGGTGCGCCTTTCTTTTCCATCTCTTTTGCCATCGCAGCCATGAGATCGAGCTCCGACCCCATGAGCTGTGCAGCAAGTGGAATTGGAGCGATTTCATGCGGCGTATACTCTCGGGCTAAACTCTCAATGTGCGCCTGGCGAGGCACGCGGAGAAAATCCCTGACGGCCTCATCGAATCCCCCAATCGAGGCCATCGCTTTCCGAAACGATCTGTCGCCGACCCCTTCCATCGGAGCGAGCTGGAGGTAGGGGCAGCCATGAGGGTCTTTCGGAAGCATCATCATTTGAGAAGCTGTTGGACTTCTTCTTGAAGCTTCTTATTCAGATCCGCACTGACGAGTTTGCCCTTCTCATCAAACGCTTTGTAAGCCTCAGGAACGGTGACTTGCGTCTGAACAACAGTGCTGCCGATAGCTTCAAGGATTGCCCGCAGATGCACAAGAGCCCTTGCCCCGCCGCCTTTCCCTGGAGAGGCGCTCATGATTGCAATTTTCTTGCCTTTGTATGGATCAGATGAGAATTGTCCCTTTTCATCGTGCGATGTCCAGTCAATCGTATTTTTTAAAAGTCCCGGGATCGAGGCATTATATTCGGGCGAAGCGATCATCATCACATCATTTTGCAGCATCAAGTCGCGGAGTTCCTTTGCATGCGCAGGAAGCCCTTGCTTTGCCTCAAGATCGGCATTATAAAAAGGCATGGCGTATTCAGAAAGATCGACTACGGTGACCTTCGCGCCTTTTTGACGCGCGATCTCCGCTGCTTCAAGGATTAGCTTTCTGTTGTAGGAGTCTTTTCGGGTACTTCCGGCAAATGCCAGAACTTTGACTTCTGCCATCAGCGGCACGATAAAGACTAAACAAACCAATAAGAATTTCTTGAACATAAGGCTCCTCTATTAAAAATCATCTGGTCAAGGGTATCATATTGGAGTGAAAAATTAAAGACCTGCTAGAATTAGTTAATGACTCTGCTTTTAAACTGCCAATCTCTCTCAAAATCTTTTGGACACCGCACCCTTTTCGAAGGTCTTTGCTTTAGCATTTTTACCGAGCAGCGTGTCGGGCTGATCGGCCCCAACGGCGCTGGTAAATCAACTCTGCTCAAACTGCTTGCAGGTATTGAAAAGCCTACGTATGGCGTCATTTCCTCTAGACGAGGGTTAAAAATCGGCTACGTCCCACAATCGTGCGAATTTCCTGACATCGCTCCCGAAACTGTCCTCCACAATACTCTTAAAGGCGATGAGAGGCCCGACTATGAAAAAGATGTCTTAGTCCAAACGTTACTGAGCAAACTCGGTTTCAAGGAGAATAAAACATCCGCGCATCGGTTGTCGGGAGGCTGGAAGAAACGGCTCAGCATTGCAGAGGCGCTGATTCTTTCTCCAGATCTTCTTCTTTTAGATGAACCGACCAACCATCTCGATCTGGAAGGGATCTTCTGGCTGGAAAAATTTCTCTCAAGAGAAGCTCCCTCATATGTTTTAGTCAGCCATGACCGGTATTTCCTTCAAAACATGGTCAACCGGATCGTCGAAATCAACCCGGTCTATCCACAAGGGCTATTTTCCATCGAAGGAACCTATCACCACTTCTTAGAAAAAAAGGGAGAGTTCTTAGCTGGCCAGATTGAACAAGAAAGATCCCTAGCCTCTAAAGCCCGCAGGGAATTGGATTGGCTCAGCCGCTCCCCTAAAGCCAGAACTTCCAAATCAAAAGCCCGCGTGGGAGATGCCCATGAACTTTTAGACGAACTCTCAGATGTCAAAGGAAGAAACCGGCAGAAAAAAAGCAAGATCGATTTTGAAGCCACCCACCGCGATACACAAAAACTTTTAACGGCCAAAAATCTCTCCAAAGCCATTGACAATCGAACACTGTTTAAACATTTAGACTTTGTCCTCTCCCCTGGCACACGCATCGGTCTCATGGGACCCAACGGTTCGGGTAAAACAACTCTACTCAAAATCATCGCTGGAGAGCTACCCCCAGACCAAGGCACCATCAAACAAGCCGATGGGCTCAAAATTGTTTACTTCGATCAACACAGACTTCACCTACCAGGCACGATGACGCTGCGCCAGGCGCTTTCTCCTGATGGAGACTTTGTCAACTTCCGCGGCCAAAAAATCCATATCAATGGCTGGTGCCAGCGGTTCCTTTTCTCCACCGATATTTTAGAGATACCGCTGGAAAAACTCTCTGGAGGGGAAAGAGCCCGCATCTCGATTGCCCACTTAATGCTCCAGCCCGCAGACATTTTGCTTCTGGATGAACCGACAAATGATCTCGACATCCCGACATTAGAGACTCTGGAAGAAAGTTTATTGGATTTTCCAGGCGCGGTCGTGCTCATCACGCATGACCGGTGCATGCTCGATCGGATTTGCAGTACACTGCTGGCGCTTGGCAATCCGCAGCTGAGCGAATTTTACAGCGACTACACCCAGTGGGAAACTTCTCTTAAAACGGTGCCTAAACTTAAACCCGAAGAAAAAAAGCCGGAGCCAAAAACACCTCCAAAAACACCCAAGACCAAACTTTCCTATGCGGAAAAGAAAGAATACGATCAGATCGAAGGGATGATTTCGAACCTCGAAAATGAAATCAAAGCTCTCAACCATCAGCTCGAAACCAGCCCACAAACGCCCGAAGAGCTGCAGCTGCTCTGCACACAGATCGGCCTGGCAGAGACCCGCATTGAACAGCTTTACTTGCGGTGGGATGAACTCGAAAAAAAACAAGAACCCTAAGGGACGTCTTCAAAATCAAGTTCTGTCGATTTTCTGGTTCTTTTGAGCCGACTTTTCGACTCTTTTTGTAGGATCAATCTCAACTCTCCTATAGCGATTTAATTTTCAATTTAAATCTATGTATAAAAAAAAGAAAGCACTTAATTCATCTTTGAAAATATGTATGAGCTTAAGATAAAATTATAACTATTCTGCGGTGCAGAATGAAAAAGAAGGAGTTAATATATGGCAACCATTGTGACAGCTAAAGCAAATATAACTCAAGGCCTCTGTCCCTTCAATCATTATGGTATCGATGCTTATTGTTTAGCTACCCAGTCAAAATTTGGAGATGTTTTTTGTGGGGAAATGGCAATCACATTACAGAAGATTGACTTAAATACGAACCTGTTTATTTCAGACTTATGGACACGCATAACAAATTCAGGGCTTTCCCAAACGCCAGTAGATATCACAGCTTTGGAAGATTTCTTTGAAAAAATTATCCTCCAAGGATCTGATGAAGCGGCTCAAAACGCGATGCTTAAAGAAAGGGGGTATATTTCTCGACTACTAGAGTTTAATGAACCTTGGGAAGCTTGGTTAGAACATCGAACAGCTCTGGGAAAAGTGGCAAGTGTATTTTATGACTATGTAAGAGCCCCTTTTTCAATCAAAGCTCATTTAACATCTGATGTCATTATACAAGCTTCAAAAGAGGCTCAGGATGCGCTCAATAATCCAAAGGCAAATCCTTCTTGGAAGGAGTTGGGACAAGCAACCGGAGGCTTTTTATCAGTCCTATCGCCAACCCACACCTGCTTGAATACAACACTCTCCACTATTCTGGACCACATTTTAAAACGGTCCGCTCCAAGCGGCTCTATCGATATTGCTTTTGCAATTGACACGACCATGCAACCTGACCATTTTATACAGTTGAAGAATGCTCTTCTCCAAGCCCTGAATAAATTGAGGGACACTTCAGAAAAGCAAAGCTTGACCTCTCGTATTTTATTTGTAGTATACACAGGGGATACAGCGCGAATGGTGTTCCCCGCAAGTTGCCCAGGGGATTACACCTCTGATATTGAAAACCTTGCGCATATTCTTGTAACTGACAACAGAATCACCCCACCTATTATGGACATTCTTTCTGCGATCCAAAAGAATGACTACTTTAGCCAAGGGGATCCTACAGCAACTCGTTCTGTCATACTTGTTTCAAGCACTCTTAACACCTGCCCTGGGAAAAGGTCTACAAAGGATGTTATCGGTGCTTATCAAAAAGATGGTACAGCTATTTATCCTATTGCTTTTGCTTAAAACTTGCCCCGCGTTTACGCGGGGTATTCTTATATCTGCTTGGTGTTATTCCAAAAACCTGACCTACTATAAGTACGCTCCCTAATGCTTGAAACGCATGTCGCCGAGCTGAGGCGTCAGCTCAGGGACAGGAGCGACAGGAACGAAACTACTTACATCGGGCATTTTAAAGTCCTGCGGATAGTCGCTAGGCTTCGCTGGCACCCATGTTTGAGTCCGGCCGAAAAACATCAGCTTGCCTTCGACTTTTAAATTTCCTCCTTCGACCCAAAGAGAGGCTTTATAGACATCAGCATGCTCAGGGTCGAGAATTTCTCCATCATAAGTCGAGCCCCGCCTGTCCAACGCCCAGATGAAGTCCATTCCGCAATAGTATGGCTGATCCGGAAGTGCAATGGCCCGTTTTTTGGGATTGTAGAGCGTCTCATCCATGACAGTTCCAGCATCATTGAACGAACCGATCATACGACCGTAATAGCTGCCTTGATAGGGATAAATCGCTACAATGCATTGAGCTAGGCCTGTTTTGTCGCTGATGCTTTTCCAAAAACCAACAATGTCAGCTTCTGCCCATAACGATGCCCAGCAAGCCGATACACATAACAGGACCCATAACAGCCTTTTCATGACTTCCTCTTAGAAGCTACACAAAAACTTGTCAATCATTATTTTGGAAGTATTTCCCGTATTTAAGCGGTTTGTGCTCTTTCCAAGGACAGTACCGATTGCAGAAATCAACTCTTTCTCCGAGAGGTGGATGGGTACTTCTCCAGAAATTATAGATCGGTCCCGGACGAGGGTTAGCTAAATTCCCGTGCTGAAGCACGATAAACGCTTCACCAGCGGCTTGGTTATTCTGCGTGATCTCCAGCCCAAAACGGTCTGCTTCATGCTCTAACTGACGGGACAGCCAATTCGACAGCGGGGTAGCAATCAGCATAAAGATCCCGATAAGCACGAGGAAGAGCGGGAAAGATGCGATATTGTAAAGATGATTGAATCCAAATCGGTGGTGATATTTGCGCACGAGGAAATTCGCTGACCGGTACGTCAGATAAAAGATCACGAAAGAGAGTGCGCTATAATAGGCCATGCCCCACCACATATGGTGGAGGACATAGTGCCCCATCTCATGCCCCACCACAAAAAGGATCTGATCCGGGGTCATCGCCTTCAGCGTGGTATCCCAAAGCACAATCCGCTTGGTCGAGCCAAAGCCGATCACATAGGCATTTAATGCTTTTGTTTCTTGGCTCTTATCGACTTCATAGACGCGACCACCCTTGATGCCGGCTTTTGCCGCTAAAGCCAGGATTTGTTCTTCGAGTTTTTTATCTTTCATCGGACCAAATTTATTGAATAACGGATCGATCCAAATCGGTTGGATCATGGAGGTCATAAATACAAGGCCGATGCTCACTAAGGTTCCATAAAACCACCATCTTCGCGGGCTTTTTTTCAGCACGAGATAGAAAATCCAGATGAACGCGGCTGCAATGATGAGCGAAACGAGAAAACCTTTGCCGTAATTTTCAAACCAATGGCTTAGAGTCTCTGTCGAAAGCCCATACGCATGCTGCCGGAGAAATCCTCGATAGTAATCCAGCGGAAAGTTTAAAAGTTGGGAGATACTGAGAAATAAAGCCAAATAGATGACAATCGCAAAATACCACTTCTTGCCACATTTCTCTGCAAAGCGAGAAAGTTTTCCGGTGAATCCCCAAAGGAGAAACAGCAAAGGAACGATCACTCCCCACGCTTGATTGACGATCCACAGGATGTTGCCGCTGTTATAGTACCGCATCGCTTGCTCAGACGCCTCTGGAACAACAACGTCTGCGCATTTAGCAATATCAGCAAGCATATTTAACATGAAAAAACCCCCGTTTGTTGGAGTATAGATATTAAGAGTCTTTCTTGGAAACTAGAGAAATCAGCGCACCCGCAGGGATGCGCTTCCTAGAACGGATTACTTGATATGTTTGCTAATCATGCCTGCCATTTTGAGCATGTCGATAGGTTTTTTGCCGAGAACAGAAGAAAGTTTTTTGTCAGGCTTGATCATCCGTCTTTTCTTTGCATCTTGGAGTTTATGTTTTTTGATATAAACCCAGATTTTTTTCACGACTTCAGGACGAGTTGCTGACGTTGTCCCGACAATTGATGCAAGGTCTGCAGACAACTTGCATTTTGTCATCATCAGTCCAGATTTTCTTTTCCCTTTTGCTTTTTTCTTTTTTGCCATAACTTTTTTCCTTCTACCTTGGTTAATTGGAAAAACACTTCAAATATTCCATGTCTTCTATTAGCTGATTTAAAAGGTTTTGAAAATCTGTGCAAGCAGATTTTTCAATTTTTTAAACTTTCATAGAGAAAAAAGATAAGAAGAGAGTGGAAACAACACTCTCCCTTGGTTTAGAAGCTGCTCTAAAACCCAGGTTTCGTCGAATTTTTGGATTATTTTGGCCTCCCTTCGGCTCCTGTGAAAGGGTCCATATACGTAAGTTGATATGGACCCTTTCACAGGAGCCGAAGGGAGGCTCAAAAGAACCGAAAAATCGACAGAAACTGGGTTTTAGGACAGCTTCTTAGGCAACTGTGACTTCAGTCGCTTCAGGGCCTTTGCGTCCAGGTCCTTCCACATACGATACTTTTTGCCCTTCTCGCAAAGAATTAGCGTCTCCTTTGACGTTATTGGTATGGAAAAAGAGATCTTTCCCCCCGGCATCAGGTGTGATGAATCCATATCCTTTTTGTGCGTTAAAAAACTTAACAGTACCTGTAGCTTTTGACACGATATCCCCTCATTTGGTGTTCGTATTAATTGAATATACATCAGCAGCGATTTTTTTCTTACTAAGAATTACACAGCTTCTGACAAAGCAGAAAATCCATTGAGGAGCCGCTAGAAATAATTAGGAAACTCGTCTAGAATCATCCTTATGATCCGTAAACTCGCTTCGGGAAAATACCGGCTTTACTCTCGCAAAATCAATCCAAAGACAGGTAAAAGAAGAAATCTTGGCACCTTTGCAACACGAGCTGCTGCTGTCAAGCATGAGCAAGAAATTCAGTTCTTCAAAAGACGTTGGTGACTACTCCCTCACATAAAAAAATCTAGAATAACAAAGCCCAAAATTTCTATATCTTAATGATTTTTTCAGTTATTTTTTTCATAAAGAACGGAGCGGCATGTCATTAGATCCCACTCTAAAGAAGTTTAACGCCACGGACTTTCAAAAAATCCATCAAGAACTTGTTGCGATTGATAAAGAGGTCGATGCCTATCAAGCTCAGAAAAGAAAGACTAACACCCTAGCAGTCGTATTTTTTGCAACTTTTGTCCTTTTCTTTTTCAAACTCGCATGGAATAAATTCTCAGGAATAGATTTCACAGTCGCAGCCTCATCGTCTTTTTCTGTGATCCTAGCTCTTTTTGACCTCGCGCTCGGCGTAAAAACTCTCTGGTCCATCATGGGTGCAAACACGCCAGCTCAACGCTTAGCTCGGGAAAGCTTAACGCAGCGAATCAGCAACCTCATTCAAAAGTCAACCCGAAAATTTTATCGAGAGATTACACGACTGCACAAAGATCCTTTCACATCTCCCGAAGTTTTAGACAGCATGCAGTCGAATCTAAGACCATACATCCCGGAAACAACCCCTCTAATCACAGATTATATTCTCATTGGCACTCAAGAATTTACCCTCGAAGGAGATTCGGCAGAAAACTTTACATATTCATCCAAAATCAATGATAACCTTAAAGTGGTAGAGGCCTCGATTGGCGAGTGGCGTAAGAACTATTCCAAAAAATATAACGATGAACCAGAGTCTAGAAATTCTGCGATCATGCAGGTCTATGCTTCCCAATGCATCCAAAACCTTCCCACGCTAACAATTGTCGATGGTCAATCGTCCTATACATGCCATTCGCCTACAACCTTAGACCCCAAAAGCGGACAGTATATTCACACTCATCAAAACAATCAGGCCGAGACAGGAAGTGAGCCCCCTCGTCTTACAGAGACTCCCAAAAATACATCATTAATGACGAGAGTTGTTTCGCCTATTATCAATACAATATGGAAAAAAAAGGAATCAGTAGAAACTTGCCTTAACGAGCCTCCTCCTCAAAACACATCGCCAACAGTGAAAATTCTTTCGCCTATAGTCATTAAAGAGGATCATTATTAATTAATAGAAATTTTCCAACATCGATGGACTTTTTGATGATGAAAATCGATGGAAATCGTCTTTTTGGAAATGTCCTGAACCCTGCATTCAGGAAATCGACTCTCATCCAAACTAAAGCGGCGTGAGTTGGTGCTAAAAAAAATGGTGCCGCCTTCCTCAAGAAGTTTGAGTGCCTTCGAAATCAAAGCAACATAATCAGCCTGAATATCGAACATCTGATCCATCTTTTTTGAACGGGAAATCGTTGGAGGATCAATCACAATCAGATCGTATTTCTCTTCCTCTTCATCGAGGAATTTTAAACAATCTTCCCGCATAATCACATTATTCTTCAGAGGAAGCCTATTGAGAAAATAATTAAACTTGCCCCATTCGGTATAGGTGTTCGATAGATCGACACTTTTGGTAAAAACAGCGCCCCTCAAAGCAGCATGGACGCTAAAAGAACATGTGTAAGCAAAAAGATTCAGCAGACGTTTGCCCTCAGCCATTGCAGCCACCATCTGACGCGTTTCTCGATGATCCAAAAATAGCCCCGTATCAAGATAATTCACCAGGTTAACTCTGAACTTAACTCCGTATTCCAACACCGTGAAAAAATCCCTCGATTCTGAGAATTTTTCATATTGCTCGGTCCTTTCCCGTTTGATCCTCGTCCGCCAATAGATCTTCTCCCCGCTCACACCAAAGATCGAACAGATCGCCCCTGTGGCAGCCTCATAGAGATCCTTCCGCAGCTGCTGGCTCGAGTCGGAAAAATAATGGACGCAAAACCGGCCGTCATAATAATCGATCGCCAGCGGATATTCTTTGATATCTCGATCGTAGACCCGAAAACAGTTGGTCCTAGTTCGATTTGCCCATTTCCGAATGTGCCGATAATTTTTGCGGATCCGATTCTTCAATGGAGACGTCTTATCCTCACCATCTGCGACCATTAAAAGAAAAGGCTCTTGCTCGCTCATCGTCATCGGTTGAGCATAACTCTCTTGAGAAAAACCGCCAAGTCTGATTAAATGGCCACATGTCTTCTTTACAGGACCTTTTCAAATTTTCTATGTCCATGCAACGCGCTTAGGCGCCAAGCATGTTCTGTCTTTGCACCTAAGCGCTGACCTCCAAATCACAAAACCTTAGGAGTAATATGAATTCGAAAAAAATTCACTTGCGAGTAATTAGAGACCTGTTAAAAAGGGAAGCATGACTCAACCCACAGCTAAAAGAGTGCCAGCAGCCTCTAAACAACGGTTCATCGTCCTGGCGACCATTTTGGGCAATTCTTTAGAGTGGTTCGATTTTATCTTGTTCGGGATGATGGCACCGTTTTTTGTCAGCCTTTTTTTTCCAGCAAGTTTGGGGAAATCGTCTTATCTCTATCCGGGACTGATGTCGATCGTCGCGATCGCGCGGCCGATCGGAGGATTCATCTTCGGAACGCTGGGCGATAAAAGAGGAAGGAAGGTTGCGCTTGTCCGAACGATTTGCTTCATGATCATTCCCCTCTTCTTAGCCGCGCTCTTGCCTTCTTATGAAGAGATTGGTCTGACGGCGGCTTTTCTTTTTGTTTTAATGTTTCTTTTACAAGGGATCAGCTTGGGAGGAGAATTTCCAGGCGCAGTGGTTTTTCTCATTGAATCGGCAAAAAAAGAAAGGCTCGGGTACATCGGGAGCTTCGCCTATTTCGGAATTTTTATTGGAATCTTCTTTGCAATGCTTGAAGTGAATTTGATCAATACAGAAGTGACTCCGGAGGGACTCCGCGCAGGAGAATGGAGGCTGCCCTTTGTTCTCAGCGGAATCGTCGGCATCATTGTTCTTATCCTCCGGCAGCTTTTGAAAGAAACTCCCTTTTTCGAAAAAGCAAAACATTACGGATGTTTACTCAAAGAACCTCTTTTCAACACCTTCCATAAGTACAAGAAGATGATTTTCATTGGGATGGGGCTAATGGTGATGGATACCGTAGGTTTCAACTTGGTACTAATCTATTCTTCTTTCTACAACACCTCCGTCCTTCACCTATCCCCTTCTCAATCGATGATATTGCAATTCTTCATCATTGTCTTATTTCTCGTAACGACACTCCTCGCGGGCAAAGTGTCCGACCATGTCGGGATCCGGCGGTTTGCCAAGAGGGTTCTTTGGATCCTTTTTTTTCTTGCATCTCCGATTTACATTTTCACAGGGTGGAAAATCTACTGGCTTTTGTTTTTCTCACAAGGGGTATTGGCCGTTCTCATCGCGTCGTACTGTAGCGTGCTTCCAGCCCTTGTCAGTTCTCTGTTTCCCATCGAAGTCCGTTACAGCGGCACTGCAACTGCCATGAATTTTGCGATCGCGATTTTCGGCGGCCTAGGCCCCTTCATCATGATAGAAGTGATCGGCCAGTTCCACAACCTTCTGTGGCCCATTCTCTACCTCATGGTCGGCTGCGCTCTTTCCCTCCTGAGCCTTGCCGGGGTGAAGAATCCTAACCAGATGATTTCTAAAATGTAATATCTACCTCTAAACAAAGAATATTTTTACTCGTTATACTTAATCCCTTTTTAGGATATAATCTACCCTAATTTCAACGGTGATATCTATGCCATTTAGCCTCTCGAAAGTAGGTAATAATCCTTTTCCCCGCATATCCATTACTACTCCATCCTTAAGTAAACCCTCCAATATCATAGCAGGACTCTTCCTCCTAGGTGCTGTAGCTTGGATCCTCCATCGTATAACTGGACTGAGTTTTCGCAGCCTCATCCCCTTTCCCAAGATAGGAGATAAAGCGCTCCAAGTGTTTCGGAAAGTTTTTTCTAATCCGCAAAAAACAACTCCCAAAACACCAACATCATCAACAACGACGCCACTCGCTGCAACGCCTGATTCAACAGTTGCTAGTTTAATGAATGAATATACAAAAGCTTGGAATGCAAATACCGGTAGCTTTCAATTTCCCGATGCTTTTGACATCAATCGCTTCAAGACTCTCTTAACTGAGCATACGAAGCAATTTGCGAAGAGCGATGTCGACTATAAGCAACACTTTGGCTATATCGAAAAGTTTGATTTGGATCCTTCTGAAAAGCCTCAACTTTATGTGCGAGCAGATCTACATGGAGACCTCAGAAGTCTGATCGAAAACCTTCGAACTCTGCAAGAGCAAACATTTTTAGATAATAACTTCAAATGCCAGCCGGGTGTTCACCTGATCTTCTTAGGTGATTATTGCGATCGGGGTGTCTATGGAACTCAAATTCTTGAAATGCTTATGCGCCTTCGGGAAGAAAACCCGCATCAGGTCCATTTAATTCGAGGGAACCACGAATACTGCGAATATAATTTTATGTTTGGAGCCTCTGATAAACGCCTAAAAGCAGTTGTATCCGATTCAAAAACAAGAGAAGCACTTGAACGATTCTATGAGACGATGTCACTCACGATATACTTTAGTATTGCGGGACCTCAAAGAGAATACGTTCAGTGTACTCACGGTCTTTTTGACCCGACAATGGATCCTGCCCCACTACTTGATCAAGGAGTTTCAGGAGCTTACCTTCCTGTTCCTAAAAAGAGAGAGTTTAGTCTACGCATACAACAAATTCCTAATGACAATTCCGAGCTTTCCCAGTCAGCACAAAAAGTGAAAGAACTGGTTAAATCTCAACCTATAACGCAATTTACAGTCACCCTATATAATTGGGGTGATGTCACGACCTCTGACACCTCTTTGTTAGGGAGCCCAGAATCTCGTACGTACCAATGGTGTGCGCAAGATATTCACCATTATTTCCGCATCAGTAGTCAATACCATCGAGTGATGGTCCTTTTGCGAGGGCATGAACACAAGTTTCAACATGTTAAACATAAGGAAAACGTCATTGTGACCACTCTTACCGTTGGAGTCGATTGCCTTCATCAACCAATTCCTAACCAGTCTGATCGAGCCTATATCATCATACCAGCACCCAAAGTTGAAAACTGGATAAAAAAGGCTATTTTAAGAGCAGCGGGGAGCAAAGCAACAGACGAAATAACGGTTTCATATCCCCTCGTTAGCGCGATAGTATAGAAGTAGTCGAGAGGCGAAAAAAACGAAACAAAAACGTATGACAGCTCGAACTATAGATCTTCGACTTGCATCTCCCTATCAAGATTGGCAGTCTAAACAGCCCATTTTTTGGGGAACGACAAATTCTCCCTCAGCTCCCCAAATTGACGCAGAGATTGTCAGCAAAATTCGGTATGAGGTCATTGCAGCCAACTTTCAGACTAAAGAACCCAAGGTCATAACCCTCGGCCCTGTCACTGCTTACCCACGCGAAAAATGTTCATTATTATCCCTTTTTTTAATCGCCGTCAAAGAAGCCTACAGAGAAGGGAGGCTGATAAAAAATAGTGTCCAAATTGCCGGTATTTTTACGGCTGCGCTAGGGATGATTGTCCTAACATGCGCCCTTTGCACCGCCGCCGCCGAACTTTTGCGTGCGAAAAATGGCTTTCTTCAATTGCCAATACTGGCCGCTGCAGGATTAAGCGGGATTGCCATAGGAAAGTTCATTCACTGCGCCATTGATAAGCTTAAAAAAGACGACCCTCTTTCCTTATTTGCAATTCTTGAAAAACTAAAGCAAATGAATCAATGTTCTCATACTTTAATCCAGGGCATCCAACAACACCCCTCTTCTGTAGGAAATATTGATTTAGCAACGCTTGCCAACGCCAAGGATGGGGATGGATGGCTCGATCCCATTTCTTTTGACACAATTCCTAAAGATAAGATTCACGCCCCCTGCTATTTTTTGATTGGGAAATATGTCACCCATATTGAGAATGCTTTAAAAGTCATTCTTAATCATTCCGACGAGGTCAATCACAAATTCCACCATCCTATTGAAAACCGCTTTATGACAGAGGAGGAACACACAAAATTTCTTAAGGAAGTCTGCTTGTTATTTTCTATTACAGAAACAGAATTTTTAAACCTTTGGGAAGTTCGAATCCTTGAAATACCCAATGCTCTCCTCACAAAAACAAATGATCTACGCTGTCTATTTAGAATAAGTAATTTCCTTAACTTAATTTCAAAAAACATCAAAGAAAAGTACGTAAGGAATATAACACGTCATGATCAAATCAATTTATTCGCACGACTATGGGTATTGGTAGCAAAACCGAATAAATGGTTTTTTGATCGCCCTGACGGCTGGATTGAACTTCCTATGCAAGACGACGCGAACCCGACACGCCTCTGTACATTAGTCGCAAATATAGCTGGATTTGTATTTCCACCAGCAATCTATTTATCTAAATACATAATGGCTCAATCGTTCGAAGAATACAAGGCAAGATTTATGCCGCCAGAATCTCAGAACGGTACAACGATATTAGAGCTAGGACGATTTTCCCCCTCCATCGATGAAGGCTTTTTATTTAAATTCATCAATCCCGATCAGACTCATAGCTACATGTTCTTCATTTTTAAAGAGGGCACTGTATTCCGCCTGACAACGGTTGCCCATCAGGATGATTTCGCTACATTTTCTATCCTTTTTAAAATGGTGATCTGTTCATTTCGCTTAGGAGATGATGTCGCACCTACCACCCCTGAGAAATTGGCAGAATTTGAGCGATTAACAAATCAGAGGTAATTTTTCATGGTCACCGCTCAAAAATATCTGCGCAAATCTATGCAGTGCATAGAGCGCTAGACACGTCAGCAGAGCAGCAGAGCTGACGATTCGCGTACCAGAATTTCGCTGGCAATCCACAGAAATCTTATTGTCTCAAG